>CAACVD010000842.1_pt1 | contig 14874 bp, 18 predicted proteins | sample 2381771 | NCBI WGS metagenome assembly CAACVD01 (sample SAMEA5211965, study PRJEB30684) | marine metagenome | biome: Marine; feature: Epipelagic; material: Water | collected 2015-10-15 | depth 15 m | reverse complement strand
ATGATTTATCCAAGTTAGGTTCGAGCGTTTCTCAAGGTTTTAGTGATTTAACGTCAGGTATATCTGATCTTTTCACTGGTGGCAGACCTTCTGGTGCTATTAGTGCGGAGGCTCCTCTTGCTAGACCAGATATATTTACGGCTGAACCTTTTAGTGATCCTATGTATGGAGAACAAGGAAGAGGTTTTTTTCCTCCTGATACTGAAATCACTCAATCTAATTTGCCTCCTGTTGGAACTGAGTATGATGCTGGTGAGTTTGTTGGAGTAGGTCCAAGATTAGAATATATGGATGACGATGAGGGTTTTGATTCTGCTGTTTATGTTCCTCCATCTGTAACGACTGATTTAGGTATTTCTCTTGGAGGTGATACTGCTGACAGGTCTGGTGTTTTACCCTCATCTGATTTAGGTCGTTTGTTAAGTGGTGATCCACAGGTTGTAGATAATGTTATTAAACTTCTTGCGGTAGACCCTGATAAAACAAAGCGTGATTTGTTATCTACAGCGACAACGACTTTTGGACCTTATGGCTCTAGCGTCAGCGGTTCAGGTGACGCTCCAGTAATAGGCGGTGTTCCCCAGTTAGGTACCCTGCAAAACCTAGATTTTACCAATCAGTTGCAAGATACAGTAAATCCATTAGATTTAAGTGGTTTTGAACAAAGGTTTGCTGATGACGGTAGGGTTTCAGACCCTTATACTTCCACAGAGGTAATAAAAGATTTAGCCAAACAAGTAGGGTCGGCTGGTATTGAATCTGCAGCTTTAAAAGTTCAAGGAGCAGGTGACTTACTTGATAGACAAATTAATGAAGCAAACAGTCCTGCAGGTATTGCTGAATCTATATATGGTGGTAATTTTCCAACTCGTTTTGGACAAGGTTCTTTAAATGTTATGAGTGGCTATGACCCATATGAAGTAGACCCATCTATAATAAATGCTTTAAGAGGAACAGATTTACAAGTTCCCGGTAGCGGTTTATTCGGTGGAGATCTTGGAACTATGGGATATTCAGGTGTTAGAGATTTAGGACCTTCACAACAAGACGCTGAATATGTTCCTACAACGGCAGCATCAGACTTTATGAAAGATACTGTAGGTACTGACGCATTGTTAGATTTATCGAAAAGAATTGAGGATAGTGTTTCGGAGCAAGGTCGAGAAGAAGTAGCAAATAATATTATTACAGGTGACATAGTTAAAAAAGAATATACTATTCCTGAATCTGTTCCTTTTATTGGTGGGGAAAAAGTAAGTGGTCTTGGAGTTGATAACTTTTCATGGGGTGATAATCCTAGTTTAGTTGGTACAGCTTTACAAGTTGCGAGAGGTGCTGGTGATTTTCTTGTTGATGCTCCTTTTTACTTTGCTGGTTTGCCGGGCATGGCAATTGCTCTTGGCTCAAATGTTTCAGAGGCATCTGCAGCGTCTGCTAATTCAATAGCAAATCAGGTAGAGAATTTATTTAATAGTGGTGAGATAGAAAATCTTCAGGCTTATAAAGATGATATAGCAATAACTGGTGATGCAGATTTAACTAAACAAAGATTAGCTGCAAATGCTAAAGAAAGCATTTTAAGAACAGGTTTAGTAGAAGGTACTTTTGAAACTCTTGCAGGTGGATTAGCAGCAAAACCGACAGCAGTTTTAAATACTTTATTTAAAGGAACTCTTAATAAGCCAGTTAAGGCAACTGCTGTTGCGGTAGGTTCTCCAACTAGTGAGGGTATTTCAGAATTGCTTGGTAATGTTTCTGAAAATGTTGGTTTTCAAGTTATAGATCCTATGGTTGAACCGGGTAGAGGAGGAGTAGCATCTTTTGGAGCAGGATTTAAAGAAGGAATGAGTCCGGGAGTAGTAGGTGCTGGAACTTCTCTTTTAAGTTCGTCACAGACTCCATCAGGTCCAACTACGGTTGCTGGTGATCCTAGAGTTGAACTGCAAGAAGGATTGGCTCAAGCTGAAACTGAACTTCAAAATGAAATAGATAATTTATCAAAAGGAGAAGAGATAGCAATATCTAAAGCAGCGTTAGAAAACGCAGGTCTTGATCCTGCATTAATTGATCCTGTTCTTAGAGAAGCAGGAGTTATTGAAAACCCACCTGACCAGATTGCTCCTTTGACTCCTATTCCAGAAATACCAAGTAGCTTGCGTTCTTCACCTCCCACTATGGAGAGTTTAGAAGAGGAATATTTAAAAGCATCACAAGAAGGAAATACTGATAAAATGATTGAGGCATTAACTTTAAGGCAAGACGCACAAGTTAATGCGCCAAAGACAGGCGTTAGATTTGAACAGACAGATCCTGATGGTGGTTTTGAACAGAATGTAAATGTTCCTTATTCTACAGATGAGGATTTAAATAATTATTTAAGAGAAAAACATAGTTCTTCAAGAACCTCTCAAAGTGAGATAAATACAGGTTCTGATATAAATAATGAGTTAGACAATCTTGCAAATGATGAAACGAATACTCAATCAGATGGTGATAATGAAGCACAAGTATTATCAGACGCTAGTTCAACTACAGATATAACTAATATTGTTAATACAGACACAACCACAGATACTGATCCAGTTGTTGAAATTGTAAATCAGACTAATCCTCCTGCTGAAGAAGATCCAGTTGTTGTTGAAAGTGATCCTCCTATTAGCATTCCTCCTTCAGGTGATTCAGATACTCCTAAATCTGAACAAGAAAGAAGAGATTATAGCCGAATGCGTGAAATACTTGAGCAAAGAGCAAGACGTATGGGTGGTACGGCACCCGGATTGGGATACAAACCAGTTGAGGCTATTTCAAATACATTAAAATCTGCTGATACATCTGGGTCTGATTTTTTAACAGACATGATGAGAGGTGACGATAGAGTTACAAGGTTCTTGCAAGATAGAATGGGGTTCAATCAAGGTGGACCAGTTCCAAGCACTTTAGATAAAGCAGCAGATGATTTTTTAGATGCTCTTAGATTTGGGTAATGGAAGATTTTAATTCATTTAGGGAATATTTAACAGATGATGAGCTAGCTAAGATAGCTCCTATGGTTGATAGACTTTCGGTATTGGAGGACCGTAAGGAAAGGGAGGACAACTTTTTAAACTTTGTAAAGTTTGTATGGCCTCAATTCATAGAAGGAAATCATCATAAAATTTACGCACAGAAGCTACAGGATGTAGCAGATGGTAAGATTAATCGTCTTATTATTAATATGCCTCCTCGACATACGAAGTCTGAATTTGCGTCTTATTTGTTCCCAGCTTGGCTTATGGGAAGAGATCCTAGCAAGAAAATCATTCAGGCTACCCATACGGCTGAACTTGCCGTTGGATTTGGTCGTAAGGTTAAGAACCTTATTGACGATGAACAGTTTAGAGAAGTATTCCCAGATGTTAGACTTGCAACAGATGCGAAGGCTTCAGGTCGTTGGTCTACTTCAGGTGGTGGGGAGTATTATGCGGTGGGTGTCGGTGGCGCTCTTGCTGGGCGTGGTGCTGACTTGTGTATTATTGATGATCCAGTTTCCGAGCAGGACGCATTAAGTCCTACAGCACTGGATAATATCTATGAGTGGTACACATCTGGTCCAAGGCAACGTCTGCAGCCCGGTGGGTCTTTAATTATTGTTATGACTCGTTGGAGTATTCGAGATTTAACGGCTAAAGTTCTGCATAAACAAAGTGAAGTTGGCGCTGATAAATGGGATATTGTTGAGTTTCCTGCGATTATGCCTTCTGGCAAACCTTTGTGGCCCGAATTTTGGAAATTAGAGGAGTTAGAGGGTGTTAAGGCATCTATTCCTATTCCAAAGTGGAATGCACAGTATATGCAGAACCCTACGGCTGAAGAAGGAGCGATTATTAAGCGTGAATGGTGGGGAATGTGGGAAGGTGAAGAACCTCCTGTGTGTTCTTATGTTATTCAAAGCTATGATACGGCATTTAGTAAGTCAGACAGGGCTGATTATAGTGCGATTACCACATGGGGTATATTTGAACCTACAGAGGGTGATGGAGAAGCGATTATACTTCTTGACGCTATTCGAGGACGGTGGGATTTTCCTGAATTAAAGGAAAAAGCTAATGAATTGCAAGATCAGTATGATCCCGATATGATATTAATAGAGCAAAAGGCAAGTGGTATGCCTTTAACACAGGAATTAAGGCGTATGGGTATTCCTGTAACGCCATTTACACCAAGCAGGGGTGCAGATAAGTTTACACGAATGAACGCTTGTGCGCCTGTATTTGAAAGTGGCATGGTTTGGCGACCAGATGCCAATTTTGCAGAAGAAGTTGTGGAGGAATGCGCTGCGTTTCCCAATGGGGAACACGATGACTTAGCGGATAGCATGACGCAAGCTATATTGCGTTTTAGACAGGGAGGATTTATTGTTACACCTACAGATTACGAAGACGATGATAATTGGAAGCCTCGTAAACGTGAGTATTATTAAATAATGCCATATTTACAGAGTAATATTCCATATTTTAAGTGCTGGGTTCGTAAAGAATACACACATAATCACGAAAAGTATCATGGCGAGTTTTTACACGCCATGGTTATTGCTGTTACCACTATTCCAAACAGATGTTTGAGTTTTCAGGTTATATTTACTGGTTGTGAGGCTGATGGAGAGCCTGAAGATACTGTTCATGGGGGTGCAATGTGGGCAAGAATGCCTATAACTGGATTAGTTGCAGATATACCACTAGAGGAATGGCCCGATCCAATGGATACTTATGACGCTCAACCTTGGGATTGTTCTTCTCATAATCATGCTGTTTATGTCATGGATCGAACAACTCCTTGCCCTTGGATGGCTAAAATTAATGGAGAGTTTTTTCCTGCAAAGTATTTATTTACAGTAGATTACACCGATAGTGAAATAGCTGACGATCCTGCACAACACAAACAAAGTCATGTTTTGCAACTTTTAGATGCTAGTAATTGGACAGGAAATGTGGTAGCGTTGCCGAACAACAGGGTTCGAGTTACGCATCCTGCTTGGTTTTCAACAGGGGAAGGTGCGCCTGATTTCAGACCTTCTCAACATTTACACTATTCAAAGTCTGATTTAGACTATACACTGGACACAAATAGAGTTTTTGATAATCTTTACAACGAAGGAGAAAAGTAATGGCAAGCGTTATTATTAAAGGTGGTATGAATAAAGGCGCTAAGAAAAAGCCTAAAGGAATGAAGGCTGGCGGTGCTATGAAGACCAAGGGATACAGGGCTGGCGGTAAGGTTAAAGCCAAAGGCATGAAAATGGGTGGTAAAGTTAAAGCCAAAGGTATGAAGTATGGCGGTAAGGTAAAATCTAAAGGCATGAGAATGGGTGGTAGAGTTATATCGCCTAAAGGCATGAAGAATGGCGGTCTTGTTGATAATAACGGCAATATGTTAACTCCTGCACAAAAAACATTACCAAAAAATTTACAAAAAGAAATTATTAAAAGTAAAAAGAAATAGTAATGAATCAGTATTCAAATAGGTTGAGGCAGATGAACGGATTAGGGAGTAATTCCTCCCAATTATCTCCTAATTCTGCCGTTCCTCCGAGGAGTAGAGCGCCATCTGCTTCAACACCAAGCGATGAATACCTTATGGCTTTAAATAAGATGAATAAAGCAAAAGGTCAGATGGCAAAAAAATATTATCAGATGGAAGCTGAAAGAATTAAGATGAGAGGATAAAACGTGGCAATTGAACGTGACATTGGCGGTGGTGGTTTACCAGAAAATTTAAACAAACCCTCTCCAGAGTTAGAACAGGCTGAAATTGATATTATTGAGTTCAACGAACAAGCTAATGTTACTGAATTTGATGATGGAAGTGCTATCGTTGGTGAGTTTCAGGAAGAAATTGCTGTTACACCTGATATTCCCTTTGATGGAAACTTAGCAGATGTTATAGATGAAGCAGAATTAGGGCGTATTTCTTCTGATTTAACAGGTAGTGTTGATGATGATATGTCCTCACGAGAAGAGTGGGAAAACACATATAAAAAAGGTTTAGAACTTCTTGGTATGAAATACGAGGAAAGATCACAGCCTTTTGAAGGTGCTTCTGGCGTTATTCACCCCCTTCTTGGCGAAGCTGTTACACAGTTTCAAGCACAGGCTTATCGTGAGATGCTTCCTTCTGGTGGTCCTGTAAGAACGCACGTTCTTGGTGCTTCAGACCCTATGCTTACACAACAGGCTGAACGTATTAAAGAATACATGAATTACCAAATTACCTATGAAATGGAAGAGTACGATCCTGAATTGGATCAGATGCTGTTTTACCTTCCAGTTGTAGGATCAACCTTTAAAAAAGTTTATTTTGATCCTTTACTGCAACGTGCAGTCAGTAAGTTTATTCATGCTGAAGATTTGATTGTTCCTTACTCAGCAACTGATTTATTAACAAGTCCTCGCATTACACACGTTATTAAAATGGATTCCAATGAGGTTTTAAAGCTTCAACTTGCTGGATTTTACCGTGATATAGAGCTTCCTAGCTCTGGTTATGATACTACAAATTATAATCAAGTTGATGAAACCATTAACGAAATACAAGGTGTTCAACCAACAAAAGGTTCTGAAGAACTAACAGTTTATGAAATTCATACAGAACTTGATATTGAGGGTTTTGAGGACATGGGTGAAGATGGTGAACCTTCTGGTTTAAAACTTCCTTATGTTGTTACGATATTAGAAGATAATGGTGAGGTTCTTGCCATTAGACGTAATTACGATGAACAAGACCTAATGAAGCGTAAAAAGCCTTACTTTGTGCATTATAAGTTTATGCCCGGTTTGGGATTTTATGGTTTAGGTCTTACACATATGATTGGTGGTTTGGCTCAAGCTTCTACATCAATACTAAGACAGTTAATTGACTCTGGAACATTATCTAACTTACCAGCAGGATTTAAAGCTCGTGGCGCTCGTATTCGTGATGAAGACAGCGCATTGCAACCGGGTGAGTTTAGAGACATAGACGTAGCTGGTGGCGATATTCGTACATCATTGATGCCTTTACCTTTTAAGGAGCCTTCAGGAACGCTCTATCAGCTTATGGGAACGCTTGTAGACGCTGGTAGACGCTTTGCATCTATGGCAGACATGAAAATAGGTGAAATGGGTGGAGAAACGCCTGTAGGCACCACAATGGCTATTATGGAACGTGGCACGAAGGTTATGTCTGCAATCCATAAAAGATTGCATTATTCACAAAAGATGGAGTTTAAACTTTTAGCAAATATCTTTGCTATGAATCCATCTCCTTATCCTTATGCAGTTGCAGGTGTTGAACCCAATATAAAAGCACAGGATTTTGATGGTCGTATTGATATATTGCCAGTAAGTGATCCAAATATCTTTTCTATGTCGCAACGTGTGACTTTAGCACAAACAGAATTACAATTAGTGCAATCAAATCCACAAATACATGGTGGTCCTCAAGGATTGTATCAGGCGTATAGAAATATGTATGAGGCTTTAGGTGTATCAAACATAGATGCAATCTTACCTGCTCCTCAACAACCACAACCTACAAACCCAGCTAAAGAAAATCAAAATGCTTTACTTGGACAAGCTTTGCAAGCCTTTCAAGGTCAAGATCACCAAGCACATATTCAATCACATTTGGCTGTATTATCGACTCCAACTGTGCAAACAAGTATGGCTGTAGCTGCTGTTTTACAAGGACACATACAAGAACATATTGGTATGCTTGCCGAGATGAAAGCACAAGAGCAAGTCATGTCGCAATTACCTCCAGAACAACAACAGATGTTGCAACAAGATCCAAATATGCAACAGCAAATACAAGCACAAATACAAAATGTTGCTTCTCAAATTATAGCTGAAATGATTGAGCAATATGCACAAGCTGTTACTCCACCACCACAGCAAGATCCTCTCGTTGCAATTAGACAACAAGAACTTGCAATTAAGGGTGCTGATATACAGCGTAAAGGCGAAGAGTTTGATAAGAAATTAGAGCAAGATCAACAAAACGAAAGAAATGATGCTCTTATTGCTCAACAAAGAATAGATATATCTAAGGAGGCATTGGAAGATAAAACTCGTGTTGCTGAAGAACGTATTCAAACACAAAGAGATATTGCAGCTTTAAATAACATGAAAAGGAACTAAATAAATGTCATCAGTTAATCAAGAATATTCAAGAAGAGTTAAAGAAGAAAAAATACTTAGACGACAAAAGAAAGAAGGAATACAGCCAGTTGTTGAACCAGTTGTTAAAAAAGAAGAAACAGTTTTGGTTCGAGCCAGAAATGCAGATGGAACGCTAAAAGGTGATGACAAAAGCACTCCAAATGTTAATGAAGCTTGGGTTGAAAAGCCAAAGCCAAAGAAGAAGAAAGCTGGACGACCTCGTAAGAAAGTTTAATTTTTAAGGTGTAATTATGCCCGATCCTATAACAGTCGCAATGGCTTCATTCGCTGCCGTAAAAGCAGGGGTGGCTGGTGCGAAGTCAATTGCAGAACTAGGGAAGGATTTAGGAACTTTATGGCAAGCCATAGATGACGTAAAAGCTAATGCGAAAGATGCTAAAAAGTCTGGTGGCGGTAATGCTATGCAACAGTTCATAGCCTTAAAACAAGCAGAAGATTTAGAGCATAATTTAAGAAACATAGTGCTGTCCACGAGAGGTGAAGCAGGGTGGAGACAACTTCAAGAGTTAAGAAAGAAAGAAAAACAACGTGAGGTTCAGGGTCGTTACCAAGCAACACGAAGAAGAAATCAACTTGTAAACGCCCTAGGAATTATCTGTGCAATACTTATTACTGGAGTTGGCGCTTATTTTATGATTATGTTTGCTATGAAGTATCAATGATGAGGTATGGAGCCGAAGATGATAATTTGGATTACTCTTGTTTTATTTTTGCTTGCTTATCATCATGCTATAACTTTTGAACCAAAGTGGATGCTAATAAAATGAAAAAACTTTCAAAAGATAACCCACTAAATCAAGCTGACTTGGATGGTGATGGGATCGTAACAACGGAAGAACTTGATAAACATGAACGGTTTATAAAAATAGACAATCAAAACCGTAAAGAGGATCAGTCTCGCTTTATGATTTTATTTAGTTTATTTTCAGTAACAACTTTTATTGGACTTATGATGACTCCTTGGGTTAGTATTGAAAGAGTACAGGTATTACAACCAATTGGTTCAACATGGGTGATAGCAAATATGGGTATAATTGGTGCTTTTCTTGGTATTAACGGATATACAAAGATTAAGGAAAATGGAAAATGACAAAGTATGCTTCACAACAGGATTATGAAGCTGCACTAGCAGACCCAAACAGTTTTGAAAATAGAATGAACCAATCTAATTCTATAGCACTATCAGTAGCAAATCCTTTTAATCCTTTTACTGAAGGACTAAGTGGTCAAGGAATAATGGGTGGAGAACCGATAAGACGGTATCTTGATCCTATTTTACAACTAGTTAAAATGAAAAAGAAGGAAGAATTACAAAATAAAATTGATCCATATGTTCAAGAAGTTCAACAATTAACAGATCAAACTTTTCCTGATTTAAGTTTAAGTGGTGGTGGATTAAGAGGGGGTCTTGGTAGTATTTTTGGTGGTGGAATGGGTGGTCCTGCCGTTGACTTTATGACTCCTAACATGGGTAGTCCATCTGGTGGTAATCAACTTGGAGGAGGTTTGTTAAATATTCCTCAAAGTAGTCAAGTATCAAATACAATGCAATCGTTATCAAATCCTTTTGGTACAGCTTCTTTTTTTAGATAAATAAGAGGATAAGAGATGTATGAGTATGCTATTAAAGAAATAGTTAAGGTTGTTGATGGCGATACAATTGATATTGTTATTGATCTTGGGTTTAATCTTTCTAAAAAAGAAAGAGTTCGTCTTGCTGGTATAGATAGTCCTGAAAGTCGAACAAAAGATCTTGAAGAAAAAGAATTAGGACTTGAATCTAAAGAATTTCTTAAACGTAGACTTGAAGATGGAAAATCTTCTGGACTGCGTGTTAAAACAGAAAAAGACGGTAAGTATGGTCGTATGCTTGGCTGGATTTATTGTGGTGACACAAACATAAATACAGAAATGGTTGATAGAGGTTATGCTTGGTTTTATAACGGAGGTTCAAAAAAGAAAGATCTTAATGAGTTAAGATTAAAAAGAGGAACTGTAAGTGTCTGAACAAGAAGAAAACAAACCGTTTCAATTATCTGATAATAGTAATATAAGCATTCCACTTAGAAATCTTATAAGTATGATTGCTGTAACAGCTTTATCTGTGTGGTTATATTTTGGTTTAACAGAACGCTTATCTATGTTAGAACATAATTTCGACCTGTTATCTGTTGAAGTTGAGGAAAACGATCAATGGATAGATGAATGGTCGCCACCAAAAGCAGTTCAAGATACGATTGCAAGAGTTCAAGAATTAGAAAAACAAGTAATTGTTTTAAAAACGGAGCTTAAACATTTAAATCAATAACCTAGAGGAGTCGCTCGATAATGGCAAATATATACACCCCCCAAAAAGAAGAAGAAATACTTACACCTTTTAGCCCGATCTTGGGTTACAAGAAAATGTCTGATGCTTTCGTTGAGAAATGCAATAAGGCTATAGACGATGAGATGGAGGATTGGTCTGGTAATCTTGTTGGTAAAGTAAAAGAAGAATTAAAGTGGAATGATGATTTAAATAAGGCATGGACTGACGAGATGGGTTCGTTCTTGATGCGGTATCAAAGTCATGCAGAACTTTACACATCTATGGGTATAAGAAATATAACACCAGATGTTTTGGATTACAGACTTGAAATAGCTAGTAGTTGGTTTGTTCGTCAGTATGAACATGAGTACAACCCCATTCATGTGCATTTAGGATCAATGCTTTCTTGTGTTGGTTATTTACAATTGCCTGACGGTATTGAGGAGGAGTGGGAAGAGGACGATAAAAACCATCACCCAAGTCACGGTCACATACAATTTGTTTATGGTCACGCTGCTAATCATACAGGGTCTAACTTTTTAATGAAACCAAGGGTAGGACATTTTATTGTTTTTCCTGCACACCTGCATCATTGTGTGTACCCTTTTAAGACTTCTGGCGAAAGACGGTCTTTTAGCGTAAACTTCACTATTGCTGCCTCACCAAAGGAGATTAAAGATGAGTCTAATAACTAGTCTTATAGGACCAGTAACTGGTATTCTTGATAAAGTTATTGAGGACAAAGATCAGAAAGCTAAACTCGCACACGAGATAGCTACCATGTCCGATACTCACGCTCAACAGGCTTTGCTTGCACAGTTGGAGATAAACAAAGCAGAGGCAGCTTCTGGAAGCTTATTTAAGGGTGGCTGGCGACCTGCTGTGGGTTGGATTTGTGCAATTGCCTTTGGTTATCATTTTGTTTTGCAACCTCTGTTAATTTTTATTTTAAGTGTGTTTAAAATATCACTACCTGATTTACCTGAGTTTGATATGTCAACTCTTCTTACTGTTCTGGGAGGTATGCTTGGGATTGGTGGATTGCGCAGCTATGAGAAGCAGAAAGGCTTAACCAAATAGAAGATGAAGCCTGTATTGTTTGTGGAGAAATAAGAAAAGTATATTGGATATATACCATTGAACAAAAATGGAGACAAATGAGAGAAGTATGTCTTACTTGTCAAAAAAGAAAAAAAGAAGAAAGGGATAAGTTACATGAAAGAAAACTTTGAAAAATGTTTAGAAATGATCTTGCACCATGAAGGTGGGTATGTAAATCATCCTCGTGATCCGGGGGGTGAGACTAATTTCGGAGTGACCAAAAGAGTTTATGAAGAGTGGGGTGGCACTAAAGATATGAAGGATTTAACGAAAGAAGACGTTGCTCCTATCTATGAAAAGAATTATTGGCTTAGAGCAAAATGTGACCAACTCCCATCTGGTTTAGACTTAGCTGTTTTTGATTGGAGTGTTAATAGTGGTGTTGGCAGAGCAGCAAAAAAATTACAAGAGATGATTGGAACTGTGGCTGATGGTGGAATTGGTCCTAATACTTTAAAAACACTAGATGAGTACATTGAGCATCATGGGTTAGAACAAACTATTATAAAATATAAAGGCATAAGACAGGAGTTTTATGAGTCCTTATCTACGTTTGGTACTTTTGGTCAAGGGTGGACTAGACGTAATAAAGAAACAAAAAACGCATCTTTGAATATGATAACTTAATTATTTTTTATGGTAATATACACTTTACTATGCTAGATATTGTTATATTATGGTAAAAGGAGTGTATATATGGACGCTATAGTTTTAGCGGAACATCTTTTAAAAGACATTCGCCAGCGCAAACAGGATTTTGCGGAGTCTTTGGTGAGTGGTTCATGCGATACGATAGAAACGTATCGGTTCACAGTAGGTCAAGTACGAGGAATGACTTATGTTGAAGATTTAATTGTAACCTCGATGAAAGGCTTAGATTTAGATGAATAAAAAACTTTTTGTTCCTGAAAAGAAGGTTATAGGAGCAACAAGCCCTGTACCTAAAGCAGTTACCAAGGCTTTCCCTAAAATAGAAGAATCTAAAAACTCTGTAGATCCATCAACTTTTGGTAAACCTATATTAGAAAGACTTCCTCAACCGACAGGTTGGAGAATACTTGTTATTCCCTATTACATGAAGCAACAGACTAAAGGAGGTGTGTTTATTCCAGACGATATACGAGACAAAGAAAGTTTCGCTACTGTTGCAGCTTATGTCGTAAAGCTTGGACCAGACGCATATAAGGACTCTGATAAATTCCCATCTGGTGCGTGGTGTAATGAGAAAAATTGGGTTCTTATGGGAAGATATGCTGGTAATAGGTTTAAAGTGGAAGGATTAGAGGTTCGTTTGATAAATGATGATAATATTATCGCAACAATACTTGACCCATCAGACGTTTCGTATGTATAAGGTAACAAAGGGATATAAATATGGCTGAAGCTGAAAAAATAATTGAGGAAGAAACAACATCTGTTGAAATAGAACAAGATGATGACTTAGATCAATCTAATGTTGAAGTTTCTTCAGAAAATTCTGAAACAACTCAAACAAATGTTCGAGATAATGATAATTCAGAAGATGAACTTGAATCATATAGTGATAATGTAAAAAAACGTATCAACCAATTAACTGCAAAAAGAAAACAAGCAATTGAAGAAGCTGAAGCTGCTTATAACTTTGCACAACAAAAAGAACAAGAAAATCAACAGTTAAAACAAAGGTTAGGTCAATTAGACCAAGGATATATAAAAGAGTACGACAACAGAATTAAGAGTCAATCTGCACAAGTAAAAGAAATTTACAAACAGGCACATGAGTCTGGTGATGCTGAAAAGATGGCTCAAGCACAACAAATTATGTCCAAACTCGCTGTTGAAGAAGAAAGATTGCGTGTTCAAAAATCTCAAATGGAGCAACAAAAACAAGTTGCACAGCAACCTCAAGCACAACAAGTGCAACAGCCACAACCACAGGTTCAAAAACCACAAACTCCAGAAGATCCCAAGTTAAAGTCTTGGTTATCTAAAAATTCTTGGTTTGGTCCTGATAGAGTTATGACAAGAGGAGCGCAAGCTGTTCACGAACAATTAGTATTAGAAGAAGGGTTTGATCCTTCTACTGATGAGTATTACAAGGAAATTGATGCTAGAATGAAAAAAGAATTTCCTCACAAGTTTCAGGAGAAACGTGCAAACGTCCAAGCCGTAACTCCTGCGCCTAATGGGCGGTCTGTGAAGTCTGGACGGAAAAAATCGGTGCAACTATCACCGGGGCAAGTGGCATTTGCAAACAAAATGCGAATACCTTTGGAAACTTACGCTAAAGAAGTAGCGAAATTGGAAAATAAACGGAGTTGAAAATGGCTGACAGAACAAGTCGAGAGGCGGTATCTCGTGAAAAAACCGAAAGAAAAGCTGAATGGAAAGCTCCCTCAACATTAGAGGCTCCTGAAGCCCCAATTGGATACAAGCATCGTTGGATTCGTGAAAGCGTTATGGACTTTGATGATCGTAACAATATTCACAAAAAACGGAGAGAAGGATACGAATTAGTTCGTGCCGAAGAATACCCAGACTTTGACGCACCTGTAATTGATGAAGGTAAAAACGCTGGATGTATTGGCGTTGGCGGTCTTTTATTAGCCCGAATACCAGAAGAGATTGTAGAACAGCGGAATGCACATTATAGCAAAATGGCTAGAAATCAAATGGATGCAGTTGATCGTGATTGGATGCGTGAAAACAATCCCAATATGCCGAAACTAAGTCCACAACGTAAATCTTCTGTGAGCTTTGGCTCTCAGAATAATAAGGAGTAATAAGAAATGGCAAATAAAGATGCTGCGTTCGGAATGCGTCCTGTTGGCAGGGTAGGGGGAACCCCTTATACTGGTGGACAAAGCCGATACAGAATCGCCAATAACTACGGAACAGCTATTTTCCAAGGTGATATGGTTGCACAGGTAACTGGCGGTGGAATAGAAGTACACGCTGATGGTGGTACAGTACCTATCGTTGGTGTTTTCAATGGTTGTCAATTTACAGATCCTACTACAGGAGAACAAAAGTTTTCAAATTTTTATCCTGCAAGCACTGCTGCGGATGATATAATTGCTTTTGTAATTGATGATCCTATGGTTATTTTTGAAATTCAAGCAAACGCTGCAATGCCTGTAGCTGATTTGTTTGGCAATTTTGATATAGTATATACTACTGCTGGTAGCACAACTACTGGTATTTCTGGTGCTGAACTAAATGTTTCTGACGGTGCAACTGGTACTACTTTATCTCTTAAAGCTATTGATATTTCAGAAGATCCTGAAAATT
>CAACVD010000841.1_pt1 | contig 14878 bp, 28 predicted proteins | sample 2381771 | NCBI WGS metagenome assembly CAACVD01 (sample SAMEA5211965, study PRJEB30684) | marine metagenome | biome: Marine; feature: Epipelagic; material: Water | collected 2015-10-15 | depth 15 m | reverse complement strand
TATTTATCAATTATTTCCCTGCAATGGTCAAACCCCTTGCAACATATTGCGTAATAACCCCTTTTTAAAGCGTTCTCAATGAACATCTTTTGCTCTTTGGTGGGATAAGACTTCTTATCTTTTTTAAGCTCTATAAACAGTCCGTAGTACGTTTCGTTTGGCTCGAAAATAAGCAGGTCTGAAACCCCCTTCAAATATCCTGTACGCTTTGCCTTTAGTCTTTGAGAGTAGTGCTTTTGAAACTGACCACCCATTGTGGCAGTATATAGAGCATTTGGATATTGTAGCTTCAAATAATCTACGATATTTATTTGCACTCTTTCTTCGCTTAAAATCTTGCTCTCTGACATTTTCTAAGTATTTAATTCTCACTTCGTTACTATTGCATACATCGGTTAGCAGTTCCAACCGATGCTCAAGGTCTGCAATATCATCCCTCATATCTCTCATTGCAAATATAAGATATAAAATAGAAATAAGCAAAAGGGTTATTAAAATAGTTTCCATTACTTCAATCTTTTAGCTTTGCCAATAGTTTCAGCTATCAGCTTTTGGTTCTCTCTGTCTTTGTCGTAGTCGGTCATCAGCTTTTGTTGTCGCTTGAGAGCAGACTTTGCTTTGTACTCCTTGAGCCATATATTCCAATTACGGACATTGACAAAGCCACCACTATCGGAATGCCTGATGCCCTGCTCGAAGGCAAACATAACCTCCTCCATCTCCATTGAGCCATAGTATCTTGAGAGGTCATCCACAAGCAGTTTTGACATCATTACAATCTGCTCTGTATCAGGTTTTTGACCAAGCATAAGATAGCACTTGCTCAGAATATCTACGCAATCAATATTCAATTTCTCTCTATCGTTGGTAAATCTATACCAAACTTGTCTGCTCTTATCTTTCATTTCCTAAATTATTTAATCTTCTAAAGTCATCTTTGTCGTGACGGATAAACCCTGTTACCATGTAATAGTTATCCCAATCTATACCTCTTGACTTTTGCGTTGGATTATTGAACATTTCCTCAATAAATTTGTGAGTTCCTTTGTTAGCTCGACTTCTTTTTTTGTCGTACTCTTTCCAAAATTCTTTTGTGTAATTAGCCATTGTTGATTTGATTTCGTGCCTGTTCCCAAGCTGTTAATACTTTTTTAGGTTGCGATACTTTTTCTTTCTCTTGGGTAGTATTCTTTTCCCAAGTCCTTACGGATGCTTTCCAATCTTTCATAGGGTTCTTTCCAACTCTCCACCCATTAGAAGAATAGTAGTCGTAAAACTTCTCAGCATCTACATTGTTCTGCCTTTCCTCACAGTAGTCCATGATTTCTTCAATTTTCGGCTTCACAAACCTTTTGACCTTAGCTTTAACCTTAACTATATCTTTATCTTTATCTTTATCTTGTGGGGTAGTTTCTACCCCTTGTGAACCCCTTAGATACCCTTGAAGATTATATTTATCTAAAAGTGCGATAACTGATTTATGAACATTGCTATTTGGATTCAGTTCGCCATATTGAAAGTCAATAAAGTCAGGAATAAAAACTTTTTCCCCATTATCAAAGATTACAATTTTATCATCAAACTTTTTGAGGTCGGAAATATCGACATCAAGTCCAATTCTTATTGAAGCCACCTCAAGGTCTATATCCCATATTCCTGCATGGTTACAGTCATCCAACATATAAAGCCACAATAATTTATTACCATAATCTAAATTCTTAATAAAGCGTTTCTTCCACTTGTCTGTATCTGTCATTCTTTTTGCCATTGTCTTAGTACAAATAATTCATTAATAATTCGTGAACCAAAGCACTATCTTCGTTCACTTCATCTAATTCTTCTTCAGACAACTCCCTGCCATCGTACTCAGCTTCTTCAATAAAAGCATCACAATAATCAGGATAATCCCAATGGCATACATCTCCAAAATCTACGCAAGTAAATAACTTGACGTCATACTCTTTAGGTCGTTTTAAGGTTGGCTTTTTTTTAGAAAGGTAGTCGATAGCTTCCTGCTCAGTAGCAAACAGAAGTCTGTCAGGGTTTTCATCGTGAATCTGCTCACTAATATCATCCCAAAAGGAATGAACAACCTCCAAGTCCTGTCCGTAATTACAGCTTTCAATAGTCCAATAATCATCACCCTCATTAAATGGGTACTTTTTAGTTTCTTTAGTCATTTGTTTTAGTTTTAATTGTTAACACTTAGGCAAAGATAAATAACTTTTTTTATTAAAACAAAACTTTTTTTAATTTTTTTATTTCAACCTTAGCCATTATCTCTACATCAAAGTACGAACCCCCTCTTGGATTCCTACCACCCAAAGAGAATCTACCCTCTAAATTATCAAGTCTTTCATAAACTATACCATCATCAAATGCCCAACATATAGCCACAGGTTTTTTGATTAGCTTCTGATACTTCTGCATATCAACAAGTTTTCTGATTGCTACCTGAACAGTAAAAGAATCATCAATCTTACGACTAGGACAACCCTTAACCTCCAAAGCACCAACGTGTTGTAGCTTCTGATTCTGTAAATCATAATCGACAGCATCAAAATCTCCCCTGTCAACATAGTTTAGGTCAAATGTGTCACAGAATAACTTAACTGCTCTTTCCTGCCTACGTCTATCTTTAGGTGTTTCGTACTTCATAGATGTCGTTTTCAAGTTTTCCGTATTTCATCTCTTTGTATTCATACCTACTCAAAACGTAATTAGATTCGTTTTCGCTTAACCTATTCATATATCTGTCCAACCAATATGTAACATCCCCAAGCTCGTCTAATAAGTCCTTAGAATAGTCTTTTTTCTTATTCATGTCCTGCAACATGATGGTCTGCAATTCAGACAATTCCTCAAGCAGTTTCATGTAAACCTCATCCATTATCGAGTAGTTTTGTGGTTATCGTCTATCACTATAACGGAATAGGTGTGAGGACACAAGTCCTTTATCTTTCTGATATTTGCCCTAATGGACTTCCTGACAGTTTCAATCTCTGATTTAGTGCTGTCAGTTCCAAGCGTAGCGTTAAGAGAAGCGTTCTGCCGAAGCAGAACATCAACTCTCTTTACGTTTTTTCTCTTGTAATTATTTGATGATTTCACAGTCAAATCTTTTTATGAGTTTTACCAACTTAAAATGGCAGGTCATTATCGTCAGCACCAACCTCAACAACTTTCTCGTCAGACTTGGATGCAGAACCTGTATTGATTGCCCAAGCTAAAATGTTGTTGTAGTAGTTACCCTCATACAAACGACCTCTAATATCAATCTTACAAGTCACTTCTGAACCGACAGAAATAGTATCTAACTTGTCAATGTTGTCTTTTACGACTTCCATCTTGATTGATTGAGGATAGTCACCTCCTGTGTTTACAACAAACTCTCGTTTCTTGAATCCACTTTTAAACTCCTTTGTTTCAAATTTCGCTTCTAAAGTTCCTTTAATTTCCATTTTTTAATGTTTTTAATGATTTTAATTCGTGTTCAATGTCTTGCATCCGTTGGTCAACCAATGCGTGTTCTTGCTTTAAGAGTGCAAGTTCCTCTGATAGTGTTACTTCACTATTTTGTTGAAATACATAATCCCTAACCTTTATGTAGTTAATCATTTGATTCTTATTAAACTCCAAGTAACTTTTCATTGTAGATACATGGTGCATAATTGTAGCATGATGTACGTCATACTTTTTTGACATCCCAAAGTAGGTGTCGCCAAAGTGCTTTCTCATGAAGTAGAAGAACATCCTTCTACCATTTATGATATTCATTTTACGACTTTTGCTAAACAACATTTCACTACTTATGTCGTAATTGACACATATAGCTTTTACCAACGCTTCTTCTCTCTCTATCTTATTTAACATTTCTTTATCGTTTTTAACAACTCAATTTCGTTAAGATTGTGATACTTACCTTCTTGTGATTCCGATAAAAGTCTTAGATGATTCAATCTAAGTAGCGTAGGATTGTCAATATATTTTCTAACGCTTTGACCTTTCAATCCTGTTATCTCACTAAACCTTCTGTTTGTTACACCGTTCAAGCGTAAAAACTTCTCAAATTTACTCTCGTTTTTCATAATTATTTTAGTTTTACAATTACTAATTCAATTCCAAATTCAGACTTGTAAGTTTCCTTAATCTTTTCGTCTGAAAGATTCATATACAATTCTACAAAAGTTTTATTAATTCCCTTGCCAAAACTTTTATTTTCTTTTCCTAACTGATTTCTCGTTATCGCTATTATTGCACCTTCTTTTGTTAGTGCGTGTTTTCTAATTGCCATGTCTAAACATTTTTTTAAATTGTTCTCGTGGGTCTTTTTCAACGTAGTCCTCTTTTAGCTGATTTATAAGCTGATATGCTTCGTCATAACTAAGGTGTAAAAGTCCACTTTCAATATCTGTAATTTCTTCCTGTTCGTAGGGAACACCTGACAGCAACCCCTCAATAATAGCAATCTGCGTATTACTGATTGGTTCGCTATCAAGTATTTCATCTATCCAATCAAGTGCCATTATTCGTCTATCATTTCATCCTGACCATACAAACCTTGCTCATAGAATCCTGTAAGCATAAGGACTGCTCTTGACTTGGCTCTTTTTTCTGCCATAGCCACAGGAAACTTTCCTGCAAGACCCATAGTGTTCTCTTTACTGCTCTCGCCAAAGGTCTGAACCTCTGTCATTCCTATATCTTTGTTCTTCACCATTTTGGCAGTACAACGCATAACAACCCATTCCTTTTCCATTACTATTGGTTCATACTCAAGATGTATTCCACGATTGCTGATAATCTTATCAATTCCTGTTCGTGTGATAATGACAAATCCACGTTTGTCTTTATACACATCTTCTTTTACCAAGCCATTTGTTCTGAATAGTCTTGCTAAAGTTTCTTTCTTAGTTTCTGATTTAATTTCTGTCATAGTTTTACAAATTATTGATTAATACTTTTAACTCTTGTAATATTTCAAGGTCAAACTTTCTTGCAGTAATCCTGCCATTATACCATTCTTGTAACGTCTGATTATCCCTTAGACGCCATTTTACTTCTGCTTCTTCATCTCTACGTATTATAGTTTCTAATAAATCAATTTTAGTTTGAAGGAAGAAAAGGGCATCACCTTTTTTGATTGTTTCTACTTTTAAATCTTTCATAATTCAATTTGTTTTAATTAATAACTTTAGCAAAGATAATATAAAAAAATATATATCCAACAAAAAAAATTAAAAAAAATAAAAAAAAGTTTTATTATCTGATGCGAGTAATTCTTGAACCTAAGTCCATAGGAATGAATATCGCTGTTCTACCACCATCCAAAACAACACCACATCCAAGAGTAGGTTTCTTTGGAAAGTTCTTACCATAGCTGAAAGCCATAGCATCTACATCAATACCACATCCCACATTCATTCCGAATATAAGGTCGTTTCGTGAAGCCATATAGTTTACACCACCAAAGGAATGGCAATGACCTATAACTGTTGACTGTCTGTTGGATATTGCTCTGTTCTTATGAGCCATAGCACCACTACTTCCTGTGCCATGTTCGTATAGAACATTGTCAATTTCCCATTGCATTTCCCACTTCCAACCTTTTGGTGCGTTCCATATTTCTTCATAGGACTTTAAGAATCTCTTTGGTATTCCTGCTGAGGTCGCTTGACGGAATGGTAGTGCCGAGTGATTACCAACACACACCTTTACATCAGGAAATGTAGCATACCACCTTTCCATTGCTCTTTGAGCAGTTTCAGCTTCGCTTTCAGCATTGGGCATCTCTGCCATCTTCTCGTGATAAGACAACGCTGCATTGTCAACCTCATCTCCGATATGTACTATTTCAGATACTCCGAATCTATCGAATACCTCATAGCAAAAATCTCTGTAATCAGGATGACAAAATGGTTCGTGTGTATCTCCTATGATACCTACACCACCACCACTTCTGTGTTGTTGGATAAGTTCAAATTCTTTCTGACTTAATCTTGGTCTGTACTGTTTCATTTTATTTTATTTTTCGCAAATATAGTGAAAATGTGTTAAAAAAACAAATGGGATGTTAAAAAACACCCCATCTGAAAACTAAAACAAAATCGAATCATACAAACGTATGAAGCAAATATAAGAAAAAAGAGAGAAGTAAAAAGTTATTTCTTAAATTTTTCTATTGAGCGACCACCAAAGTATGCACCAAAAGCAGTTATAGCCAATATCTGCCACAAATCAGTCCAATTCTCTTTTATTTCAAGGTCTGCAAAACCAAAATCTACCAAAGTGAATACGGTTAAAACGACAAGTAAAAAAGCTAATGATAAAGGTCTTATAGACTTACTAAGCCAATTACCTCTCATGTCAGCTTCCCAACGTCTTGACACCTCTTGTTGCATCTTGTGGTCGTAATCTTTTATCATTCTTTCCATTTCAGCGTATGCCTTATCTTTTTCCTCTTGGCTTGTGTGTAGCTCATCAATGACCTCTCCAACAGATTCAACTAAATCTTTAGCACCTGTACTAAATATTTTTTTCAATATACTCATATCCTTAACCTTATCTTTAACTTTATCTTTATCTTTATTATATAGGGTATAAACTACCCTTTGTGAACCCTTTGTAAAGGGTTAACCAAAATAATCGTTTATATGTTTGTATTCTATATAAACTTTACCACCTTTTTGCAGTTCTTCTAAAATAATGGGGTAAACTCTTTTGTATGCCTGTGATGACTTTCCTATAAAACCACCCTTTACAATTTCGTTGTTTTCCTGACTGTCACCCAACAATAAACAACCCATAGTGTGTTCATCAGTATTGCCACAATGGATAAGTATATGCTCAAAATTAGGAACATTAGTGATATGAAGCATACCATCATGTATATCAGAAAACCTTTCAGAATATCTTTTGTGAAAACCACCTTCTTTTCTTAGTTTAATCTCATACCTACCATAAGGAATCATTGTTTCTCCTTTGACCTTTTTATCTCTGTACTCATCCTCAAGAGTGTAGCACAGGAAGTCATAACCTATCCAACTTTTCATCAACAACATTCCGTTCGTGCTGTCATCAGAAAGGTGATATCTTAATACAACCAATTCCATGTCAGCAGTTTCAGCAGTTTCAGCAGTTTCAGCAGTTTCACCGACTTTTTTACATTTACAGGTTGCACATTGTGCAATACAAGTACAACTCATATTATTTATTGGTAAAGAAATAAGCAACTAAAGAACCAACAACAACAGTCCATAAAGTCCACAATGCCTTTTGCATAGTAAGTCTTGCCTGTGTGTTAGTATTTACTCTTGAAACAACACCATTATCAGGGTCTAATAATTGAGCTGTCAATTTATCTAACTTCTTATCCATCTTATCCATCTTGTCATCAATGTTGTCAATGCGTTGTTTCATAAGTGCTATTTCTTTATCCATAATTACGATGTGTAAACTACCTCTATTGTTGAATTAAAACGAACAGTAGTTGCTGCTGCTGCTGTTGGCTTCAAAGTAACTATTAAAACATCACCTGCTGAAAATGACGATGATGATGATAGTGAGGTCATATTAAAAAGATTTGGTGTGGTATTCCCCTCCCCTGTTTCTGTCATAGTATCACCCAACTGTGTCAAAGCAAAACCTGTACTACTTTGGTCAGTAGGAGTTCCTTTGTAAACTCTTATCTCAACACTTCTTGGACTGTTTATAGCCATAACACCATCAAAAGCATTAACAAATCCATCTCTTGTGCAATATAGTATAGATTGTGCGACAGAATCTTGTGCATCATTAGTTGGATTAGTAACTATGGTATCAAAAGTATGGGTAGAACCTGATGAATATGTAGGTGCATACTCATCTGTTGTACTCTTACTTAAAAATCCACCAACTCTAACAAAATGGGTTTTTCTTAAATTGTCATCTTGCCATTGCAACGCACCTGAATTATTCTTAGTAAGCACAGTATTGTTTGATGCTGTACTAAAGTCTTTCGGCACATGAAGCTGTGCATTATCTAAACTACTATGTTCGTTACTTGCCATATTATACTGATGCTACAAAAATTTCAACATCTATATCATTACCTGCAGGATTAACCTGAATACTTGCCACATCTCCCATTGTTCCAAAAGAAGGACTTGTATCTGCTTCTGCTAACATTAAATCATCAGGAGAACCCAAGATATGAGATTCACCTGCATTAAGTCTTATCTGATACAATGTAGCAGACCCTACAATAGCCAATTCAATAGGGTTGGTATCATCAAGATTAGTTACTCTTATATACTTAGCATCCTCTAAATCAATAGCATTATCTGATGCAAAAGCATTACCGTTAAATGTAGCAATAGTAGTAGTTTGACTATTTACACACTTTACTATTCTTTTAAAAACTTCATCTATGTCTGATATCTCAAGAGTTTTTGAGCCACCATACTGAGTCCCACCTAATGTAAGTGTTTCTGTTACTACAACAGTAAGGGTTGCATTTGTTATTGTTGTTGCCATTTTACTTCTTTATTAGTTTTATTTCTGTTATTAAATCTTCTTTCATTATATTTAAAAAACTCAACAGTTTCTTTTCGTCAACCTTGTTATATCCCCCACCATGCTCTCTACCACACATCCAAGAACCATCAGGCATCTGATGTTCATATCCATCAGGACAATCAGGATTCTTTCTAACGTGTTGTGAGTTTTCCGTTTCTTCCATCTTTTCCTTTACAGGGTGTTCTTTTGGAAGTAAATCTGTGTCGTGAGTACCACCTTGAAAACGACCTTTCTTTAAGGCGAATAAAAAACTGTTTACTCTTGCGAATGCCCATTGCTCAGGACTTTTTACATTAGGTCTAACACTTTCAGGATTGGTCTTATACGCACCAATACCTCTTTCAAATACTTTAGCAAGTTTGTTGTAAGTAACTCTTGCGTTCCAATCCAAGTCAAGGTCTTTTATTTCTTCATTATGTTCCTTAACCTTGTTTTCCAAACCCTTCTTTGAGGTTTCTGTAATCTGATTTTCCATATTGTCTTTTCTTCCTTCTAACTTTTTAGTGAGTTCCAAGATGACATCTTTCATTCCTCTTTCTCCAAGATTTCCAATAACACCCCATTTAATTTGTGCGACAACTCCTGCCACATTGCTGAGATTCGGCTCAACATCACCTTTAAACTTTTGACCATCTCTAAAATGTCTTTTTGCCCACGCTTCCCTTTCTTTTATCCATTCTCTAATAGCTTCTGTATCTTGACCATCTCTTGCCCTTCCCCAAAGCATAAACGCTTCATTTCCTCTTATATTCCCTCCTGCCTTCCATATCTTTGGCTGTTGCTCTTTTAGGTTTTTAGCAAACTCATAGTCAAACTGCTTTTCTTCGCTGTTACGCAAAGAAATCTTTTTATCGTCACCTTTTTTTGGAAAATCTGTTGGCATTAGTAAAAAATTATTCCATTCATTTTTGTAGCAACATCACCATCAGCATCAGGCATTGAACTATCACCATCCATACCGTAAAGAGGATAATTTCCCTGTTGGTCTTCATGGGTAATAAAAGCAATCATATCATCACTCAAAACCTGTGCTTTTCTAAATGTATCGCTTTTCATCTGATTAAACTGCTCAACATTAGCAGGATTGCTAAAGTCAGAAGTGTTTAATACCAAACCTGCTGAGGTCGTGTTGTATTGTATCTCATTCATAACTTCAAATCTAACATACCAACAAAGAGCAGGTTTTATGTAGAAGTTAAGAAGTTCAGAGTTGACAGATGTAAGAGTGGAGTTGTGATTCTGAGTTTTTAGTTCCTCATACATATCAAGACCAAGATAAGGTTTGATATGTGCTAACTCAGCTATTGTAATTATCTCACTACTAATTAGAGATTGGTCTGTTGCCTGATTAGTAAAAGATTGAGTTATCACATCTGATGCTGTAACAAAATTATTATATTGTCTTACGTTTGCCATTATATATTTTCGTTTTGTCTTTGAACTGTGATTGTCTGTCTATCAGATATTAACAGGTCACCATCCTCTATATTTGGAAGGTCTTTGTTCAACATCATTCTTTGCTCGTTAATAGTCAAAACTTGCTTAGGGTCAAGGTCTGATAAGAATGAAATTGGTGGTTCGTAAACAACCTGTAAGTCATCTGTGTCAAGTCCTAACTCTCTATTCAACACCTTTTTTATTGGTGATAAAAGAATGTTAGTAGTATCCTTGATTACTGTACTCATAGCTAATTCATAAGCTATTCTAATCTCACTACCTGTATTGTTCATCTTTCCTGAAGAAACAATACCACTAAGAGCAGGTTGCCATCTATGAGCAGTAATAATGTTTTGGTCAGTCAACTTCTGTAAATCTAAGAAGTCACCATCTTCCTTGTTGCTGATTATCTGAACATCAGTACCTCTACTGTCCTCACCATTCTTAACAAGGAATAATATCTTAGAGTTGTTTCCACTACCTGTTAGCGTTTCTTTGGCAGTTTCAACGAACTTTTCAGCTTCGGCTTCACCAAAGTCACTATTGACAGTAACAATAGCAGATGGACTAAAGCCATTCTTAAATGCTGTGTGATTAAATTTACCAATTTCGTAGTCAATAGCAATATGCTCAAGAGAAGCAACGTAATCAGGTAAACCATAAAAACTAAAAGTGCTTTCATAGTCTTTGTAATGTATAATAAATCTACTACTCGCTATATTTGGGTAAACAGGGATAACCTGCTTTTTCTCAGGATTTCTTTTGTAATTATTCCAATCAGGATGAAAGCAAACTGTTTTCTTGTTTTTGTTTACCCTTGCAGTTGAAGCGTCTTTATGATAAAAGTTAATACCACCATCATATACAACTCCCTCAAGATAAGCATTTCCATAAGTGAAGTAATCATCAGCTAATTTTTTAAATACATCTTTTAAACTTTCTCCATCAGCGTTTACATCATCTATGTAATCCATCAATGCTTCGTTCTTACTAAAAAAACCACTACCTGTTGTAAATGTGGTTTTCTGTGCTAATACTGAACGATGAGTAGAAGATTGTCTTTTTAACTCAGCCAAATACTGAGGGAATAGATTATCTTTTCCAAAAGGAATATAGTCCTCTCTTAATCTATCCAAGTCTTTTACTTCCCTATCAACATCAGGGGTTGATAAGTTTACAAAAGCATATTTAGCACCAAACTTACTCTTTGTCTGAGTTGTCTTTTGCTTTTGCTTTTGATTTTGTTTTCTTTGGTTTTGCATCTTCTTCTTTTTTTACAAGGTCGTGATAACCCATTTCATAAACAGATTGTAATTGCTCTTGTGTGGCATCTTCCCAATTAAAATGAAGTCCACCCAAGAAAAAAGCACGACCTTTTTTTAGTCTTGATTTATACATAGTTCAAAGATATAAAAAAGAAAAGGAAGGTGCAAAAAAAATGCACCAACCAAATCTTTTGAAATTATTATTAAGCTACTGTTACTGTACCTGCCGATGGGTCAGGAGTAAATGTACCTGTAAATAATCTTGGTAGTTCGCCTGATTGAGCAGCGATTGTAACGGTAACACCATTCTCATCACCTAATGCAGCACCTGTTCCACCTTCTACTGATGTCATTCTTGCGTACATTTGTACGTTTGCTATATCATCACTCAAAGCATACTCATTTGATGCACCTACAACAAATTTTTCACCTGCGAAAGACTGAACTATTACAACAAGATTTTTATTCATCAAGCTGTGTAATGCAGCCATGTGTGCGTTTGAGCAGTTTGGAATGTAAAAAGATACTGTGTGTTCAAACAAAATAGTTCCACCTTCTTTTGTTCCTGCTGTACTAAGAGAACCTGTACCCTGCTTTAATTCAAACAATTTCATATTTGATACAGTCATTGCAGATATAAGATGGTCTGTTAAATCACCATCTGCATCAAAAGTAACAGCAGACATATCGTTGAACTCAGCGATACCAATGTTTTTTAACCCACCTCTTACTTCTAAGTCCGAGTGAGCTACACCTATTGCTTCTATTGCCATTTTATTATTATATTAAAAGTTAAAAATATAAGGGGGAGTATTTCATCCCCCTTAATTAGATATAATTATACAGTAATTGCTTCAGGAGTGTAAACAACAGCTAATTTGCTGTCCTTTAAAGCACAACCAACCATGTAAGAAACTCTGAAACGATACGCTTTGTTATCGTTAGAATACCATTGCTCAATTGAGTTAGCATCAAAGTCAGTTCCTACAACGAAAGCATCCTGAGTAGTTAACATTGCTCTGTGAGTTTCAGTAGCAGCATCAGTACCGTTGATGTTAGCGAAGTCAGAAGCGATGTGAACATCCCAATCTCTACGAACGATTACAGGAATACCTCTGAATGTTAATTGTGGCATACCATTTACTAAAGTACCATAACCTGCTGCTGCATAAGAAGTGTTCTCAAGAGTTGCCTTCATGTAGTCATCAGCGATGTCGCCTGATACAAAGTAAACGTGCTGTCCTGCCTCTAATAGCTCAGGAGCAGCGTTGTCATATAGGTCTTTTAAGATACCTACACCACCACCTGAAGCCAAAGCACCTTCGCCTTGAGAAACAGTTAGGTCGCCATTTGTAAGCTGAGTAGCAGATGCTTCAGCAGCAGCTTGGAATAAACCATCATAGTTACCATAGTCAGCGTTAGCAGAAGAAGAATCAGATAACCAAAGTTGTCTGTTCATATCATACTTAACAGAGTTTGAGATAAGCTCTAAAAGAATGTTTTTTACAGCAGTTCCTTCAATGTTATCGAAGTCAAAGCTACCTCTCATCAACTGTCCTTTGATTTTGTTGAATAAAGAGTTTGCTCGGAACTGAATCTCAGCTTCCAAACGAGCAGGAGTAACAGTTACAGTTGCACCTGCTGAAACAGACTCAGAGTTAAAAGCATCGTCAGTAAATGCTTTAGTAATCTTTCCTAAGTTAGTGAATTTGTCGATTACAGTAGTACCTTTGATGTCAGTCATAACATCCATGTACTGCATATAATCTTGACCCATGAACAATGGTTCAAGGATGAATTTGTTTACGTCATATTGGTTTACAGTTGGTAAACCTGCTAAAGTTAAAGCCATTTTTTAATTATTTTTTTTAAAGTTTATTTACTAATTTTTTTGCAAAGGTAGTCCACTCATCATTTGTTTCTTCTGTTTTTGTGATGGTTGGTTCTTCCTCTGTTTCTACAACAGTTTCAGTTGCTTCATTTTTGTTAATCTTAGTTTCCAATTCAGAAACCTTGTTTTGCAAGTCAAGAATCGTAGATTCTTTCTCACCAACAAGATTAGCTAATTCTTCTTTCTCAGACTCAGAAGCAGCTAAGTCCTCACATAATTCTGTAAGTTTATCGCTAACCTCTTTGTTATCAGAAAGAATAACAGAAACCTCGCTTTCAGGAGTTGAAGCATCATCTCCTTTAACAGCCATAACGATTTCCTCCTTAAGACTGTTAAACCAAGTTTTTAATTCTTCGGTCATTTTAAAAAGTTTTTTATTATTATTCAAATTTAATACATCCATAACCTCTTTTTCATTTACATTAGTAAATTTAGAGAAGTTGAATTTAGCAGCGACTTTCATCGGCTCTATCACATAATCAATAAAACCAAGTTGCTCTGCTTCTTGACTTGTTAACCAAGTTTCTTTATCCATCATTTCAGACAAGACATCATAAGGCATCTTTGTCTTTCTTTGATATATTTCTATTATCTCATCTTTTATCTTGTCAAGTAAGTCAGCAGTCTTACGGAAGTCAGTAGCTTCTCCTGCTGATTGTCCGAATGGATTGTGAATCATAAAAAATCCATTTTCAGCCATTTCTATCTTATCTCCACCCATTGCTATAACTGTGGATATTGAAGCAGCCAAACCTTCTATTCTTACTGTAACAACTCCGTTATGAGAACGTAAAGCATTGTAGATAGCAAGACCATCAAAAACACTACCACCAACAGAGTTGATTCTTAGTGTTATATCTTTCTTGCCAATGCTAATTATTTCTTCTATAAAATCTCTTGCAGAAGTACCGAAGTCACCTATCTCGTCAAAGATAGATATTTCAGCAGTTTCGGCATTGTTAGTTATTGAGTACCAATTATTCATAAATGCAAAATTAATAAATTAAAACCCTGCTACTTCGCAAAAGTCATCTAATGTTATAGTCTTTATTAAACTTTCTTTTGTGCTTGTATATAATGTTTTGTATTGTTCTTTCAGAAACATCATACTTTATAGATATATCCATGTAGGTATAAGTATAGTTTCCATCGTTGGATTTCAAGATTTTATCAAAGTCTTTAATAATCATAAAATCCCTAAGTTTCTTTGGCTCGATAAGACCTCTTTCTGCAAGATGGTTCAGCACATTTTTTATACCTGCATCTTCAGAATACTTTGCTTTAACTTCTTTGTAAATAATATCTATAAACTCATTTACTATTTCAACGCTGTTTTGTCTTATCATATTTCAAATGTACTAAAAAGAAGATTGACTTTCAAGTGCTGATATTCTGTTTTGAGTATCGGTAACATCACTTTCAACCAACACAACCTTTTGAGTTGTTGAGCCACTAACCATTGACTGTACGCTTCTTAACTCACCACCCATAGCAAACTTCTCTCCTTGAGATATAATACCACCATCAGCAAACTTAACACCATTTCCATTATAGCTATTTATAGCTGATAGTATTGGTCTAAATCTTGCAGTTGACTTTTTATTGATTATAGCTTCACCACCCTCTGCTTCATGTATAGCACCACCAACTCTAAATTTAACACCACCGTTAGCATGTGATGCACCCTTAAACATACCACCTCTTGTAAGACCACCCTTCTCAAATTGAA
>CAACVD010000840.1_pt1 | contig 14890 bp, 14 predicted proteins | sample 2381771 | NCBI WGS metagenome assembly CAACVD01 (sample SAMEA5211965, study PRJEB30684) | marine metagenome | biome: Marine; feature: Epipelagic; material: Water | collected 2015-10-15 | depth 15 m | reverse complement strand
ATGATGACGCTCATAAGGTAGGACTAAATATACCTAAAAGAGATCCATACTTTACGGAGTGGGATCAAAATAATTATGGTAAAGCTGAGTATCCTGCAGAGACAGGTAATGTAATTATATTTCCATCTATGATGTTTCATGAGACGGGAAAGAATACAAAAGATATACCAAGGCTATCAATATCAGGAGATATAATGTTGACCATGAAAGAGGGTATAAAATCAGAACATAACATACCTTCGCCGTCTACTTGGAAGAAACTATAAAATGGTGTAAAATACATTATGCCTTTAACAAATGTTCAGATAAGACCAGGATTGAATAAATCAGATACGCCATCAGGTGCTGAGGGTCAATGGATAGATAGTGATTTTGTTAGATTTAGATATGGTCAGCCAGAAAAGATTGGTGGCTTTGAAGCAATCGGACAGACTACAATCTCTGGTCCTGCTAGAGCGCAACATTGTTGGAATGATTTAGAGGGTAGAAAGTATGCTGCATTAGGAACCTCAAAAGCATTATACATTTATTATGAAGATGCTTTCTATGATATTACGCCTTTAGCAACAGCTATTACAGGAGCTACATTTACTTCAACAAATGGTTCAGCAACCGTAACTGTAAACAAAGCGTCTCATAATTTAATTGCAGGAACTTATATTACTTTATCATCTGTGACGGTTCCAGGTGCTACAACAACTTTAAATGGTGCAATTAATGATTCAGTTACTACAATAACTCTTACAGACGCTTCATCTTTTTCTACATCAGGATCAATAAGAATTGAAGATGAAATAATTACTTATTCTGGTAAATCTTCAAATGATTTAACTGGATGTACTAGAGGGACGAATGGAACAACTGCTGTAGCACATGCAGACACAACTGCAGTAAGACAATCAACGGTAACAAGATATAACACAACAGATTTTACTGATTTAGTTTTTGAAGTACTAACAGTTGCTACAAACTCATTTACAATTACAATGCCTACAACAGAAACAGGAACGGGGATGTCTAGTGCTGGTGGTGCTTCTATAAATCCTTATGAAGAAATAGGGCCTACAATTCAAACATATGGTTATGGTTGGGGTACAAGTACTTGGGGAACAGTTGGTTGGGGTAATCAAACTACATCAAGCCAAGTTGTTCTAGATCCTGGATCATGGTCATTAGATAATTTTGGACAAGTGTTAATTGCAACTATTAAAGATGGTAAAACATTTACGTGGAATGCTGGTGCTGCCAGTCCTTTACAAACAAGAGCAACAATAATGACTAATGCACCTACAGCATCGAGACTTACAATAGTATCTGACAGGGATAGACACGTAGTACATTTTGGTACTGAAACAACAATTTCAGACAGCACCACACAAGATCCAATGTTTATAAGATTTTCAAATCAAGAAGATTTTAACACTTATCTACCTACTTCAACAAATACCGCTGGTACTTTTAGATTAGATACAGGTAACAAAATTGTTGCTGCGGTATCTGGTAAAGATTACAATTTAATTTTGACTGACACTGCAGCATACGTCATGCAGTTTGTGGGTCCACCGTTTACATTTTCTATAAGACAAGTAGGTTCTAACTGTGGATGTATTGGACAGCACGCTGTGGTATATGCAGATGGTCAAGTATTTTGGATGGGAACAGGTGGAGGTTTTTTTAAATACGACGGTACAGTAAAACTACTACCATCTTTAGTTGAAGACTTTGTTTTTACTACAACTGGAGACAATATAGGTGTAAATTATTCATCTAACGAAATTATATATGCATCGCACAATTCTTTATTTAATGAAATAGTATGGTTTTATCCATCAGGAAAACCTCTAACAAATCCAGCTGTTCAAAATGATAGATCGGTAGTTTATAATTATGTTGAAAATACTTGGTCAATTATGACATTAGCAAGAAGCACTTATCACGATGCTTCTACATATGATCTACCTTATGCAACAGAATTTGATTCAACTACAACTCCTACTTTTACAGGTTTAAGTGGAGCTACAAACACTTTTGGTGCAAGTAAATATTTTGCACAAGAGACTGGAACAAACGTTATAGATCTAAACGGTACTGAAACTCCTATTGCAGCGTTCATACAATCAGGAGATTTTGATTTACCTCAAGAAGGAGATGGTCAATTTTTAATGAGAATAAGTAGATTCCTTCCAGATTTTAAAAACTTACAAGGTAATGCAGTAATTACAATTAATTTAAAAGATTTTCCAATTGATGCAAATGCTTCTTCTTCATTGGGCCCTTTTACTATAAATTCAACTACACAAAAAATTGATACAAGAGCTAGAGGACGTTTAGCTAATTTAAAAATAGAAAACACTGCGAATGATGAAACCTGGAGATTTGGAACTTTTAGAGCAGATGTAAATGTAGATGGAAGAAGATAATGGCTAAAATAAACGTATATGTTCCAGAACCTCCTAAAGAATATACTGAAGAAGGGTTTAGACAAATTAACCAAGCTATAGCAACAGTGGAGAACCAATTAAATACATCTTATCAAACAGACTTGAAAAATGAACAAGATGCGTTTAATTACTTTATGTCATGACAATACAATATAAAAATAAAGGATATAAACAAGCTGATACAAATTTAAATACAGTTTTAACTTGCCCTACAGATGCAACTGTAATTGTTAAAAGTATTTACTGTGCTAACAACGATGCATCATCAGCTATTTTAGTAAACATGAGTCTTGTAGACTCATCTGATTCTAGCACTGAGTATGAATTTTTTAGAGATGATGTAGCTGCTAAAACCCAAGTAAATGCTTCACCTCAAGGAATAAATTTAGAGGCAGGAGATTCTATCAAAATTCAATCAGCAACCGCTAGTAATAAAATACAAGGGGTTATTAGTTATGCACAAATAGATCGATCACAGGAAAATGGCTAAAAGAACATTTAAACATTTTACACCAAGACCAAAACCGAAAAAAAGACCTCGTACCCATAAGAAGAGACTTAACAAAAACGAAAAAAGAGATTATAAATCCTATAACAGACAAGGAAGGAAACAATGAGTGATGATTTAATAAGAATACCTGCTCAAGCTAAAGAAATTGTAAAAAATAAAAGAACAGGTAAAATTTATGATAGCAAAGCTGATTTTGATACTGATGTTGCTGATCCCAATACTGATACTACTGAAGATGATTTTAGGCAAGACCTCGAAATAACTGTTGCATCTTTAGAAGTATTTGGTAAAACCAAAGAATGAACCCACAAGGTGGAACGGAATTACAACATAGCTTTTTAGATCAACATGCTGACAAAAAATTATTAGATCAAGTACAGATTACAACTTCTGTTCCTGAAAAAATACCATTACATCCTAGTAAACCAAATATACTTTGGCAAAAAAATTCTTACGATCAACCTAATATCGCTCCTTGGTTTAGCCAAAAAACAAATCATAATAAATATGACTGGTATGTTTTTAATAGTAATTGGACATATGAAAAATTTAGAATGATGTTTGATGTACCAACTGAAAAATGTCATGTAATTAAAAATGGTTGTACTAGTTTTCCGACAAGAAAAATATATAAAAAGGGAGATCCAATAAGAATAATACATCAAAACACACCGTGGAGAGGTTTAAGTGTATTGCTTGGCGCAATGCAATTAGTAAAAAATCCATTAATTAAATTGGACGTTTATAGTTCAACTGAAGTATATGGTGAAGAATTTAAAAATCTTAATGATCATAAATATGTACCTTTATATAAACAGGCTTCTGAATTATCTAATGTAAACTATATAGGCTATAGACCAAATAGTTATATTTTAGAAAATATAAATAAATACAATATGTATGTGTATCCAAGTATATTTGAAGAAACATCTTGTATCTCTGCTATTGAATCTTTAGCTGCTGGACTTTATTCAATTGTAACTAACTTTGGAGCTTTATATGAAACTTGTGCAGAGTTTCCTATGTATGTAACTTACACAAAAGATTTAAAAATATTATCTCAAACATTTGCTGCAGCTATTGAAATGGCGGCTGAAACATTACACGAAAATGCCATACAAGACAGTTTAGATATGCAACAGGCTTTTTATAAAAAATATTATAACTGGGATAAAAAAGCTATGGAATGGAACAATTTTTTATATAATGTAATTAATGCAAAAAAGTAAAAATTGGTCTAATAACGATACCTATCAAACAATAAAGGAGATTAACGTGTCCCCTCAAAATCCATCAGAACCTATTTGGTTTAAAGAAAAACAACAGATAAAGCTATGCGTAGGTACACCTGTGCATTCTGAAGTATCAATTCATTATACTCAATGTCTATTAGAGATACAAAAAGAATTTTTAAAGAAAGGTGATAGCGTTTCTTTTTTAATGCATAAATCATCATTAATAACTCAAGGTAGAAATCTTACAGTAGCTTCATTTTTAGAAACAAAAGCAGATTATTTATTATTTCTAGATTCTGATATTGCGATAGGTCCGCATGTAATTAGAAAAATGATTAATGCAGATAAGGATGTGATATGTGTACCTTATCCATTAAAAAGTATACAATTCGGAAAACTTAAAGAAAAATTTGAAAAGGGTTTAATAAAAACAGAAGCAGATATGGAGACTGGTGCATGCACATATCCAGTAAGATTAGAAGACGCTAGTAAAATTGTAGTTAATAAAGGCATAACAGAAATAACACATGCTCCTGCTGGTTGTTTGTTAATTAAACGTTCAGTGTTTGATAAATTAATTAAAAAATTTCCTGACAGAAAAATAAAACAAACGTCTATTATAAACGGACAAAGTGAAGAAAAAGATAATTATTACAATTTTTTTGACACAGTTCATGATAAGCAAACACAAACTTACATGGGAGAAGATTTTGGTTTTTGTAAACTTTGGAAAGAAGTAGATGGTAAAATATTTGCTATTGTCGATGAATATATTATGCACGTTGGAGAACATCAATATATTGGTAGATACATGGATGAGTTTATAAAACATGACTAAATTATATGTAACTTCTCCAACAACAGGTCTTGTAGACATTCATTACATGAAATCTATTTTTTCTTTACAAGCAGAGTGTCATAAAAGAAAAACAGGTATTACTCTACATTTACATAAAAGTTCTATTGTAACCTTTGGTAGGAACGGTTGTACTGCAGGGTTTCTAAGTTCCGACTGTACCCATATGTTATTTGTAGATACTGATATACAATTTAACGAACAAGATATATTTAAAATGATTGAAGCTGATGAAGAAGTTACATTGATACCATATCCTATGAAGTGGATGGATTGGAAAAAGTCTAAAGAATTATTCGATAAGCATAAGATACCTGTAAATAAAGGAGGGTATCACTTTCCTATTAAGGTTATGAATGAAGATAACTTTGAAAGTGTTAATGGCTGGATGGAGATAAAACGAGGGCCTGCTGGTTGTATGTTAATTAAGAGAGAGGCTTTTGAACGTATGATTAAATACTATCCAGAGCTTAAAGTAAGACAGAATCATTTAGTCAATGAGACCACTAAAAACATGGAGCATTCGTATAACTTTTGGGACACTGAATTTATTAAAGAAACAGGTCAAATAGTTGGTGAAGACTTTGCCTTCTGTGACCGTTATAGGAAGACAGGAGGACGTATATTCGCTCTCATAGACTCTGAAATAACGCATCATGGTAACTATCCTTTTCGAGCTAAGTTCATTGACGAATGCGCTAAAATTGAGTAAATTTACATAAATACGTATTTACAACAGGAGCTTAAAAATATGCATCCATTAATGATGGCCGCTTTGATATCAGGAGGTGTCAATGCACTACAAGGTAAAAGAGGATCTGACCTTTTAAAATCAACAATTAAAGATACAGCAATAGCCGCAGTCTTAGGTGGCGCAAAAATGCCTGGAGCAGATAAAGGTATATCTACATTAGCTTCAGAAGGGGGTAAACAAGCAACCAATTTAGGAAATTTAAGTGAAGCTGTAAAGGGAGGTGCAACTTATGCTGATCAATTAAAAGCATTACAGAACACACCTAAAGATCCAACTTTCTTAGATAAATTAGGAGGTGCTTTTACAAAAATTGAAAAACCATTTAGAGACCCAAAGACAGGAGACATTTCATCATTCAGAGTTGGATTGGGATCAGCTGGTTTAGGAGGTGCTGCTTACGCTGCAGGAATGTTTGATCCTAAAGATCCACCAGATCCAAAGTATCCTGGTTTTAATAAATACTACGCAGCTAATCCAGAAATGTTTCAACCAGGTTCAGGTCAATACGGCCCTGATACAGATCTATATCCTGAAGGGTCACCTTATTCTGGTTTGCAAGAAGGTGGTATTGCAGATGTAGAAATGATGGGCCCTGACGATGAGATGTTACAATTTGATATGCAACAACAAAGCATGGACGACGGACCAGGGATAGTTGCAGCTTTAGAACAACGGTTTAGAGAATCTTTTTTAGACCCAGATAAAAAAGCAATGAAAGCTTCTATGAGAAGACCGAAGAAAATTGGTAAAGTTCCAGAATCAGAAATGACAAATGTAACTCCAATGGCGGCAGATATTAAAACAATGGTGCCTCAAAGAATTAAAAAAGATTTTATAATGAAGTATAAGCAAGATCCTGACAAAACAGCAATTGAATATGCAACAATGATGAGAGATAAAGATAGAATAACTATCGCAGATGTTCAAAGAGCAAAGGAAATGTTAGAGCAAATGACAAACGAAACTGAAATGGAAGTAGGTGAAATAGAAGGTATTATGGGTTTAACTTCAGATGCTACAGAAGGAGTAAGAATACCTCAAGCTCCACCACCACCTGCACTACAAAATATATTAGATACTTTTAGATCAAGAGCAACTAATGAGCCAAGAATGCAAGAATTTAACAAAGGTGATTTAGTTGATGTACTACCATCAAAACTTAAAAGAGATGAAAACGATACATCAAATTACAAAAGAACATCTGGTAAAATGGTCACTGATGAAACAGGTAAAGGATCAGGAAGCAAAGACACTATGTTAGCACAATTAGCAGATGGAGAATTTGTAACTAAAGCTAAATCAGTATTAGGTGCTGGTAAAGCAATGGGTGGTAAAAACAAACAAGAACAAAGAGAATTAGGAGCTAAATTTTTTTATAGTCAAATGAGTGAATTAGAAAAGTTAGCGGAAAGTGCTTGATGTATTTAATACAATTTAAACCAGAAGAGATAGATAAGGTGTGGCCATTAGTAAAAGATAAAGTTCAATCTGCTTTAGAAAGAAACCATGAAGGTAAAACTTTGATGGACAATCAACATATAAAAGAAATGTGTAAGCAAGGTGTAAAACAACTATGGGTTACTGTAGACAAAGAAGATAATTTTAAGGGAGTTTGTATTTCTGAAATAGCTAAATATCCAAACTACAACGTTGGAGTTGTAAACATAGCAACTGGTAATGATTTACCACTTTGGATAGATAAAATAAATGTGTTTGAAAAATGGGCTTTTGAAAATTGTGGATGTAAAAAAATTGAAGTATATGGAAGACCAGGTTGGAAAAAAATGTTAGAACCATTAGGTTTTAAATACAATCACGTACAAATGGATAAATTTATAGGAGGGCACGTATAATGTCAGGAGGAGGAGGTGGAGGCGGTACACCCGCGGACACTACAAACGTACAAACTATTAGAGAAGCACCAGAGATAGAAGCAAGAAGATTAGGTCTTATGGATTCTGCAGGTAAACTTGCTGATAAACCATTAGGACTACCTGATTTTCAAGTAGCTGGATTAACTTCTGCAGAGCAACAAGGAATTACTCAAGCGCGTCAAGGGACGGGTGCAGGTTTATCGTCAATCGCTGCTGCTGAATCGGCTGCAGCTTTAGATCCTTCATCACAACAATTTCAGAATTTTTTAAATCCTTATCAATCTTTTATTACTGATGAAATAAACAGACAAGCACAATTAGGTCAACAAAGAGTTGCTAACCAAGCAATTTCTGCTGGAGCATTTGGAGGCGGAAGAGAAGGCGTTCAAAGAGCAGAAGCAGAAAGAGCAAGACTTTCAGAAATAGGATTAGCACAAGGTAGAGCGTTCCAAGGAGCTTTGGGTGCATTTCAACAAGGACAACAATTACAAGCACAAACTGGTTTAGCTGCGGCTGATGCTAAAATGAGACAACAACAAGGAGACATCAGTAGTTTATTTGCAGCGGGAGGTTTGGAAAGAGGAGTAACTCAAGCACAACTTGAAGCAGATAGACAAAGTAAAGTTCAAGCAATTACTGATCCTTATCAAAGATTGTCTTTTGTATCTGATATTCAAAGAGGGGCACCTTCAACACAATCTACGGTAACTCAGGGCTTCGCACCAACAGCTTCACCTTTTGCTCAAGCAGTAGGAACTGGTATAGGAGCTTATGCTGCGTTGGCTCCTAAGTAAGGAGAACAATGGCAAAATTAAAAGATAGAAAATTATATAAAAAAGGTATTCTTAAATTTAGTAATGGAGGATCTGTTCCTAGATCACCATTTACGTCTGCTGGATTAAGTCAAGCAGGTATATCTGCTTTAAATGCTATTAAGAATCCTCAAACATATACACAGTTTGCAAAAAAATTACCCATGAGAACTTTAGGAGTTATGGGTTTAACAAATCCATATACATTACCGATTGCTGGTCCTGCTGTCATGTATTCAATAGCAGATACTTTTACACCACAACCTGTAAAAGATAGAGCAGAATTATTAAGAGAGGTAAGAGGGCCTTATGAAGGTATACAAGATTATATGGATGTCCCTGATAGTCCATCTACTGTGGATCTATTAAAAGAAGCAAAAAAGTTAAATTTAAACACACCACTTACACAAAGATTATTTGATAAATTTAAAGACCAAGTAAAAGTTGATGACAGAGAAACAGGGCCTGAAGTTATAGAAGAAGGTGGGTCAAAGGTAGTAAAAAAAGTACCCACACAGACAGAGAACAAACAGCCAGAAACAAATCAAAACGAGGCCTTGGTACAAGTTGATAATCAACAAAAGAGTATAAAAAATTCTGAAAAAGTATTTAATGCTTTAGAAGCAGAAGCTAGAAAACAAGGTAAGATGACTGAATTGTCAGAGGCTATGGATGCTGCAAAACAAGTAATGGGTGAAAGAGGTTACAATAAATCAGGTAAATTATTGTTACTTCAATTAGCATCAAATTTATTATCTGGAAAAAGTATGCAATCAGGAATACCAGGATTTTTAGATGTTTTAGGTCAAGCAGGTAAGAACGTAATTCCTATGGCTATCGCACTTGAAAGAGAAAGAGAGAAAGAAGAGTTATCTTTAGCTAAAGTTTTGTTAGAAACAAATGCAAAAAGAAAAAATACTAAAATTAAGGCACCTTCTATAAAAATTAGATATAAAAAACCAAATGGAGAAATTTCAGATCCTATACCAGCTTCTCAAACTGAAGAGGGCTTTTATATTGGTTATGAAATGGTTGGAAATGAACCTCAAAAGATCAGAATAGAACCAAGTGAAGTAATTGGTCAAGCACCTATTACTGACAACGTTGCCAATAAAGCAAAAATATTAAATGAATATAAAGCTGTTAAGTCAGGAGACTTATATACTAATTTATTTATCAAGGTTGCAGCTGAAAATCCTGACCTTATTGGAGTACAAGGTGGTTGGAAAAAACTTACACTTAAATTTGGTGAATTAGCAAATATTGCTACAGGATCTAAAAGTTACAAAGAAACAATTTTAAAACTAAAAGATAGAGAAGAAACAAATTTTCAAAATTATAAAACATTTGGTGAAGTAGAAGACGGTGTAAATAAAAAACTAACAGGTATATTTCAAAAAATTGAAGAAAAAGCACAAGATTTAGATTCAGCATCTGAAGAAATTCAAGCACAAGCATTGTTAGAAACATTAGAACTTTTATCTACTTATTCACTTGCACAAACACTTAAAGACAAAGACCGTTTAGCTGTGGCCGACATTGAGAGAGCTGAAAAAAGATTAGGTGGTACGGTTGGTTATGTTCCTTTTTATGATCAAAACCCATTAGAAATTTTAACTGCTTATAAAACTGTAAACGAAACTTTTAAAAATAGATTAGGTGGTATTAGAAACCAATGGAAAGATGTTTATTATTACAACCCGATGGAACTTGATGCTATAGATAAAGATTTTGCTCAACAAATGATCGATCAAAATCAAGCTAATATTAATAAATTTATTGAAGGATATACTCCAGAGAATAATCAAGACCAAGATACATTTGGTAAAATGTTTAATAAAGAAAACTTACAAGGAATTATAAAAGAATGACCCCGCAAGAAGTAGCAGATTTAATAAATTCTAATCAGCTTGATTTAAGAGCTCTTGATAAAGATCGTTTACAAATATTAGATGGTCTTCAAAAGAAAGGTGTAATACAAACAAAACCAATAGGTGATATTTTAGAAAGACAAACACAAGTTGCTGACGAATTAGCAAAAGAAAAATCTTATCAAGAAGACCCTATCAGAGCCAAGACTGGTGATATTTTAAATAGAGATACTGTTAAAACAATATTTGATATGGGTTTTTTTGGAACACAATTAATGATGGACCGTAAAAGATTAGCTCAAGTATTAATGAATCCAGGCAAATATGCAGGCCAAATTGGAAAATTAAAACAAGTATTCTCAAAGAAAAGCACAAATCAATTTGCATCTACATTAAAAAATTTAGGTAACTCTGCTAAGAATTTACCTGAACCTGTATCTGCTATTTTAAGACCAGTAGTAGCAGGATCATTAGGATATTCTGCAGGGGGTTTAGCGTATGATGTGGCTGATGATATTATAAGAGCTAAAGAAGGTATAACTTCTTCAGGTTATAAAGAGGATTTAGATAAAAACCCATTTATGAGAGCAGCTGATGATCTTGCTGTTGGACTTGCTTGGAACGCAGGCGCAGAATTATTAGCTCCTGCTGCATTTGGTGCTGGTCATTTGGTAAGAAAGTTTTTAGGTTTAGAGGGAGACTACGCAAAAACAATAAAAAAAATAGCTCAAGATAATGGACTAGAGGCATCTTATTTAGAAATGGCGGATCCTACATCAATTGGTGGTAGAGTTGTAAAAGCTTTCAATAAAGTATTTGGTCAATTACCTTTTGTAGGTAATCCTGCTTTAGCTGCTAAAGAATCAAGATACAGAGAGTTTACACAAGCTTTTGAAAAAAATTTTAATTTACAACCTAACATGCACATGGCTGAGTTAGCAACAGTATCAGATGATATTGCAAAACAAATGGGTGATAACTTTGTAAGATTTAGAGGAGTATCAGATTCTATGTATGAAAGTTTTAGATCAATGTCTAAACAGTTTGGTGACCCTATGATGATAGATCTTAATTTTTCTAGAAAATATTATAACTCACTTTTATCTAATGATTTTTCTCCAGCAGAATTTAAAATGATGATAGATAATGATTTATTACAAACTCCAATAGGAAGATTTAGACAAGCTTATGAATCATTAATAAAAGCAAATAGACCTATATCACCTAATGAATTTTTAGAATTACAAATAATGTTAAATAGAGCTGTAGCGACTTCGCCCAAAAATTTACCATTGATTGGTACATATAAAGATATGAAAAAAGCTTTAGAAAAAGATTTTTCTTCGGTTAAACTGAATCCTGCTGATGAAATATATTTAAAATATCCACCACAAGATGCGAATATAGCTAATAATATTTTACAACCTGCAGACCCTACAAAAGTAAAAATAGGTGATATTGAAGGTGCAAGAGGCATGAAACTAAATGAAGAAGCAATTAAAAGATTAAGAACTCAATTATTAGACGCAAATAATTTTTACCAAACAAACATAGTTTCATTTCAAACAGCTTTAGCAAATAGATTTAGTCAAGCATTCGATAAAAATTTATTTTCTGATAAACAATTAGCTGGTTTTTTTGAATCAGGTAGAATTAATAAAGATCAATTAGCTCAAATGATTTCTAAAAATATATTTCAATCAGCAGCGGGTAGACAAAGTTTTGATGCAATAACTGATTTACAAAAATTAGTAGAGGCTGATGTATATAGATTTAATCCTGCTACTCAAGCTTTTGAATTTGTTAAAAGAGGAACTAAAGCAGGTAATGATTCTCTAAGAAGATTGTTTAGTTCATATCTTGCAGACTCTTATCAAAAATCATTTAAAGTTGCACAAGATGATAGTTTTATTGAACAAATGTTAGGTAAAGAAAAACAAATGGAATTAAAAAGACTACCTGGTAGAACTTTAGATCAAATAAAACAAGGTGCTGATATTGGTCAAGACTTTGCATATTATGGTAATTTAAAATTTGATCCAGATGAATTTAGAAGATTAGTGTTTCCTACAAATGAATACAAAAATAAAATTAATATGATTTTTGGAAATCAAGCAGGTAAAAAAATGACTAACAAGATTGATGAGTTATTAACTTACGTTGATGCTCTTAATAGCTATGACATTCCAAATGCCTCTACCTTTTTAGCAAGAAGACTTGTGCTTACAGGCCCTGGATCTATTGGTGCTGCGGGTGCTATGTACGGCATGGGTTTACCTGGTACAGCCTTAATGTTGTTTTTGGGTAATAGAACAAACAGAATTTTATCCTCACCCAAAGTTATGGATAAAGTAGGATCGACATTTAAAACATATTTACAATTATTGGACGAAGGTAAAATACCAAGCGTTGCTTTACCTGTAATGAACAGAGCTATAATAGATATGATTTCAACTTTTGGTAATGAATATCCAAATGATCCAATTGTTTATGGCGGTGATGATATAGGTACTCAACAATTATTAGAAAAATTAATTAATATTCAATATGATTCTGTTCCACCAAAAGATATAAACATGAACAAAGAGGATTACGAAAGATTATTCCCTGAAGTACCAGAAAAAGATTTAGCTAGAGTGCTTCCTCCACCTGAAATGGAAGACGTTGTTTCAATCATAGGTGGTGCACCTGTTAATGAAAATGAAGCACGAGTCATGGCTCAAGGATTAGAAAGCATGGACGAAGGCCCATTGACAATGGCATTACCTAAATTACCTGGATTACCTGTAGCTCAACAAGCACCGCAAATGACAGCACAAATAGCACCTCAAGACTATCAAGCAGCATTTCCAAGAGATGAATTAGGTCAACTTATTGCAACTAGAAGGGGACAGAATGCCTAGAAAATCTGCATTACAAAAAATAGAACATCATGAAAGAATTTGCAGATACATGCAAAAACAAACATTTGACAGAATAGACAGAATGGAAGCAAGAATAGCAAGATTAGAAAAATGGATAGTTGGCGGTCTAGGTGCAATTCTTTTAGCTGTACTTTCAAATCATATGTAGTATATCTACTGAGTGCTCATAAAAAAATACGATTACCAACATTACGATAGAGAGACTAAAAAAACAGGACGTTCTTATTTAGTTGGTGAAAAAAAATTACCTTCAGTCACTACAATTTTAGATAAAACCAAAGACAAAGAATGGTTAAAAAAATGGCAAGAAAAAATTGGTATTGAAGAAGCAGAGAGAATAAAAAACGAAGCATCTTTGATTGGTACTGAGATGCATAAATATTTGGAATACTATGTAGAGGGTAAAAGATACGAATCATTATCTGCTCAAGGACAACAAGCTAGATTAATGGCATTACAAATAGTTAAACATGGTTTTAAACCTATTACAGAAGTATGGGGATCTGAAATATCTTTAAGACATACTGATAAGTATGCAGGGGCAACTGACTTAGTAGCAGTTTATAATGGAAAACCTGTTATTATTGACTTTAAACAAAGTAACAAACCTGCTCAAGAACATTATTCTAAAGTACAGGACTACTATACACAACTAGCAGCATACGGTGAAGCTCACTCAGAACACTACGGACCTATCGAAGGTGGTGTAGTTTTAATGTGCACTAGAGGATTATTATTTCAAAAGTTTGAGGTATTTGGAGATAGATATGAAAAAGCCAAAGAAGATTGGTGGAAGAAGTATGATGACTATCTTGCTATAACCAAGTCCGAACAACTTCACCAAGAGTCTGAGCAGAAAGACGAAACTTCGACTTTAGAGAAAGAACAATCTTCTCATCAACAGTCCCCTCAGTAATTAAATCTACATAAGTAACTTTTTGAGTTTGACCTATACGGTGCGCACGTTCTTCAGATTGTAATCTATGTTCAGCATCAAAGCTGTTAGAATAATAAATTACTAATGTTGCTGCTGTAAGCGTCAAACCATAACCACCTGTAGATGGATTAGCTACAAAGAATCTACAGTTAGGATCGTTTTGAAATAGTTTGATAGCTTTAGATCTATCTTCACTGCTAACAGCACCATAAAAATTAACCACGGACTCAGGCCCATATTTTTGTCTAAGTTCTGAAGTAATATCTTCTATATTATGAACCCAGTTCGCCCAAATAATTGTTTTAGCATCTGATTCATCTAGTATTTCAAACAAAGTTTTCATCTTATTGTTTTCTAATTTTTTAATTATAGAAGATTCACCTTTAAAAAAACCAGCAGTAATTTGATGTAGTCTTATTATTTCAGTCATTGCGTTATTAACTGTCATATAGTCACCTTGTAAATTTGTATGCGCCTGATGTTTAAGCTCATTGTATAAAATTCTTTGTTCATCTGTTAAATGCACTACACGTTTTTGATATAGTTTAGGAGGAAGATCTAAACATTCTTCTTTACGTACCCTAAATGAAAATTCTTTTATTTTATTTTCTAACTCTTCAAGATTTTTAAAACCAACTGGTATGGCTATTTGTTTATCTCCATATGAATGCATCA
>CAACVD010000839.1_pt1 | contig 14898 bp, 22 predicted proteins | sample 2381771 | NCBI WGS metagenome assembly CAACVD01 (sample SAMEA5211965, study PRJEB30684) | marine metagenome | biome: Marine; feature: Epipelagic; material: Water | collected 2015-10-15 | depth 15 m | reverse complement strand
TTATTGATTGGATCAGGTACAATAGTAACACCATACGCAGACGCGTAATAAATAAACTCGGAGCGCCTGGTAATGCAGGCGCTCTTTAAAAGGAGGACAAAAACATGGCAGACACAGTATTAAATACAACTGTATTTGACGGAGCAAAAAAACTAATCACTCACTACAATGTAGTTTCTGATAACTCTGGAGGCACAACTAAAATAGTTGACGTTTCTGAATTAGCATCAAACAATGGTAAAACTTGCAAAACTGTAAGACTAAATAAAGTTAGTTTTAACGTTTCAGTAACAGCACCAGTAGATGCTTTACGTATGGACTGGGATAATTCTGGAACTAATATTGTTTTTCAAACTTTAAATGGAGAAATGGAATATGATTATTCTTCATTTGGTGGTTTAAAAAATACAGAAGCTAGTGGTTACAGTGGAGACGTCAACATAGTATTACCAGCTTGTACAGCAGGTGATAATGCAACAGTTGTTTGTGAATGGATTAAAGTTTACGAATCGTAGGAGTTTAAATGGCTAATACTACTTCGGGAACAACAACGTTCGATAAAAGTTTTGCTATTGATGAAATAGTAGAGGAGGCTTTTGAAAGAATAGGCCAACAGAATGTTGCTGGTTATCAATTAAAAAACGCTAGAAGAACATTAAATATATTGTTTCAGGAATGGGGCAATAGAGGTATTCACTATTGGGAAATAGATGAACTTAATTTAGATTTAATTGAAGGACAATCAGACTATGATTTTTTTAGATCTAGCGATGATGGCACAAGTGCAACATCTACTCCAAATGGAGTATATGGAATGTCCGATGTCCTTGAAGCACAATTAAGGTCTAATAGAACTCAAACAACACAATCAGATTCACCGATGACAAAAGTAGATAGATCTACTTATGCAGGGTTTTCAAATAAATTATCTAAAGGTACACCTAATCAATATTGGGTAGAAAGATTTATTGATAAAGTTAGAGTTCATGTTTATCCAACACCTGATTCTACAAACGCATCTAAAGATATGCATTTTTATTACATAAAAAGAATACAAGATGCAGGTGATTACACTAATGCAACTGATGTTCCATTTAGATTTGTACCTTGTATGGTATCCGGATTAGCATATTATTTATCTATGAAGTATCAACCAAATTTAACTCAACAAACAAAACTAGTTTATGAGGATGAGTTTGCAAGAGCATTAGCAGAAGATGGTTCTGCATCTAGCACGCACATTACTCCTAAAGCATATTACCCAGGATCATAATGAGAAAAAAATTCTCCGTAGGCATGATAGTTAAAACAGGAAAAAAAATTAAAGGCAGCATGGAAAAAAACCCTGCTGTTAGAAAAGGCATTGCTCAAGCAAAAAAAGATATGAAGAAAAAAGGATTTATCGGTTTAAAAAAGAAAAAAATACCTAGAGATTTAAGTTATATGAAAGGTTATTTAGATTAATGAGAAAAAAATTTTTTGCAGGTATGTTAGTTAAGGGAGCAAAAGTAATTAAAAAAGTAAGCCCTGAATTTAAAGATGCTATAGAAAAACATAAAAAACTTTTAAATAAATATAAAAATAAACCCTTAGATGAAGATGCTGTAAGACAATCTTATAAAATATTTACAAAAGGTAGAAAATAATGGCAAAGTACGCAACAGGTAAATACGCAAAAGCAATATCAGACAGATCTGGTATGGAGTTTCCATACAAAGAAATGGTTAGAGAATGGAATGGTGCATTTGTACACGTATCTGAGTTTGAACCAAAACAACCACAACTAGAACCAAAGCCTATGAATGGTGATTCTATATCTTTAAGACACGTAAGACCCGGTAGAACAGAGCCCACTGTAACTGTTAGAATAATTGAAAATGGTTTTGAAACATACGAAGCGGGTTCAAGAATAATTAATGTTTCTTCACCAGGTCATGGTTTAACTAATGGAACAACTTATAGATTTAGAGGGGCTCCAACTATTTCACCTGGAACCGGCACTTCAACTAATCCAGTTTTTGCTTACGCTAGTATTCCTAATTTTGATGGGATTACAGGAACAAACATAGCGAAGGCAGCAGGTTATGCTATAACAACTGGTCTATACAAAAGTGATGCTAGAGTTACAACAGACTATTCAACTTCTAATTTTTTTCATTTTACAGTTGATACAGATACTGCTACAGTTGGTGGTAAAAAAGGAGGAGGTTATGGGTGTTCAGTAGGACCTGTAACAATAGAAGGATGATTAAAAAAATTAAAAATTTTATTTGTAAATTGTTTGGTATTAAACAATGCACGTGTCCAGAGGAAGAAATTTCAATTATAGAAGAAACTGCAAAACAAAAAAAGATACGAGAAAAGCATAAAGGAAAAACTAAATAATGGCTGGATTAAGTGCATCAGGATTAATAACTCAAATTAGAAGTTATACAGAAACAGATTCAAATGTTTTAACAGACGCTGTTGTAGAAAATATAATTTTAAATGCACAGTATAGAATATTTAGAGATGTTCCAATTGATGCTGATAGAAAACAACAATTAGGTAATTTTGTTGCTGGTCAAGAATCTATTAACGCTCCAGCAGGTTGTTTATTTATTAGAGGTATACAAGTTTATGATACCGCTGGGTCAGAAATAACGGGAGCTAATAGATGGTTAGAAAAAAAAGATGTAACTTACTTACAAGAATATCAAGATGTAACAGGGACCTCAGCTGCTCAAGGTCAACCTAAATATTATGCTATGTTTGGTGGTGCAACCGGAGAAGCTGAAACTACATCAGGTAGAATTATTGTAGCGCCAGTTCCAAATACTACATATAGATTTAGAGTTCATTTCAATAAAATGCCAGATTTGTTAGAGGGTAGTGGTACTAATTATATTAGTCTTAACTTTCCAAATGGGCTATTATACTGTTGTTTATCAGAGGCATATGGATTTTTAAAAGGTCCGATAGATATGTTGACTTTATATGAAAATAAATATAAACAAGAAGTACAAAAGTTTGCTAATGAGCAAGTTGGTAGGAGACGAAGAGATGACTACACAGATGGCACTATTCGTATACCAGTAAACTCAGTAAACCCGTAGGAGATTAATTATGGCAATAACATCAGCAATATGTACAAGTTTTAAAGTAGAGCTTTTAAAAGGTGTTCATGATTTTACAGCTACAACTGGCGATACTTTTAAAATAGCACTATTTACAAGTTCAGCGACACTGGGCGCTGGTACAACAGCTTTTTCAAGTTCAAACGAAATTACAAACTCTTCAGGAACAGCATACACATCTGGAGGTGCTACACTTACAAATATAACCCCTGTTGCTTCAAGCACAACAGCCCTTTGTGATTTTAGTGATGTTAGCTTCACATCTGCATCATTTACTGCAAACGGTGCTTTGATATATAACTCTTCAGAGTCCAACGCTGCAGTTGCGTCCATTGCTTTTGGAGCAGACAAAACTGTATCTTCTGGTACTTTTACAATTCAATTCCCAGCAGCGGGAGCTACAACAGCTATCATTAGATTAGCATAAGGAGGTAAATCCTTATGTCTTCAACCTGGGGCACTAACACTTGGGGATCAAACGAGTGGCAAGATGATGTAATTACAGTTTCCCTAACAGGTCTATCAATAACTTCAGAAATAGGTGATGAAGAAGCTTTCAACGTTGAAGGCTGGGGAAGACAAGCTTGGAACAATTCTGGCTGGGGAGTAGAATATTCTGTTGAACCAACAGGTCAATCAATAACATCTTCAGTTGGTGCTCTTAGCGCAACTCAAGTTATAACAGCAGAACTAAATGGTTTTGGTATAAATGTTGATGCAACTTTTCCTACAGTTGATGCGGTATCGTCTGTATCATTAACAGGATTTGGAATAACTTCTGCTTTAGGAACAGTAAATGCAGAAAACTTAGCTGGTTGGGGTAGACAAGCTTGGGGTAATTCTGGTTGGGGTGTTCAATATTCTGTTGAGCCTGGAGGAGTGTCTGCAACTTTCTCAATAGGCTCTGTAGATGCAGGTGATATCCAGACAGTAATACCAACAGGTCAATCAATAACATCATCTGTAGGAGATATATCTCCAGCTGATGTTGTAGGAGTTTCTTCTTCAGGTGTAATAACCTCTGCTCTAGGTGAAATAACAAGCGTTGGAACTTTAGTCGGTTGGGGTAGAAATGGTTGGGGCGAAGAACCTTACGGAAGTTCTATTAATAGTTTAGTTACTGTTACAGGTGTAAGTGCAAGTTTAAGTGTTGGTTCTATTACTCCAGCAGATGTAATGGGATTAACAGGTGTATCATCCACTGCAAGTGTTGGTTCTATTAGCCCAGCAGATGTAATGGGCTTAACGGGAGTTTCATTAACTGCAAGCGTTGGTTCTATAACACCTGCGGATGTAGTTGGTTTATCCGGTATTTCTTCAACTTCAGCGGTAGGTTCTTTTGCTATCGCAAATCAAATTGTAGGACTTACAGGTCAATCAATAACATCTTCTCTTGGAAGTATAACTATTTCTTCAAATCCTATAATTATACCAACAGGATTATCTTCAACAGTTTCAGCTGGTTCAATTAGTCCAGCAGATGTAATGGGATTAACAGGCCAATCTGTATCAATATCTTTAGGATCTATTATTCCTGCAGATGTAATGGGATTAACAGGTGTAAGTATTACATCTTTAATAGGAACAGTTACAACAATACCAACTTATGGAAATGTTGACACGGGTTCAAATACATCGTATAACAACGTTTCAACTGGTTCGAATAACAGTTATTCTGATGTAAACACAGGGTCAAATACTTCGTATTCTGATCCATCTACGGGTTCAGATGAAAGTTATTCTGATGTTGCAACTGGATCAAATACAAGTTATAGTGACGCTGCATAGGAGATAAATTATGGCATCAACATACACCCCTCTGGGTATAGAAAAACAAGCAACCGGTGAAAATGCTGGTACTTGGGGAACCAAGACAAATACTAATTTAGAAATAGTAGAACAAGCAGTTGGTGGAACAGCATCACAAGCTGTCTCTGATTCTGGAGATACAACTCTTTCAGTATCTGATGGATCAACTGGTGCAACTCTTGCACACAGAGTTATAGAATTTACAGGATCACTTACAGCTTCAAGAAACGTTACAATACCTTTAGACGTTCAACAACTTTACCTTTTAAAAAACGGAACCTCCGGTTCACAAAATGTTGTATTTAAATACGCAACTGGATCAGGAACTTCAGCCACTATTTCAAATGGAAAAAGTATTTTAGCATATGCAAAAGCAGATGATGGTACTAATCCAAATATTGTTGCCGTTGAGTTTGGTGGAGATGTCGTAGATGATACATCACCACAATTAGGTGGTGACTTAGATACTAACTCACACAATATTTTAATAGACGATGCTCATTTTATTGGAGATGAAAATGGTCTTGAACAAATTATATTTCAAACAACTGCTTCAGCAGTTAATGAATTAGAAGTTACAAATGCAGCAACAGGTAATCCGCCTATCCTTGGAGCAAGTGGAGAAACAAATGTTGATCTTCATTTAAAACCAAAAGGAACTGGAGAAACTAGAATTGGTACAGGCGCAGCTGCAGCAACCCTAACAACAGATGGTGCACATGACCTTGTTTTAGACACTAATTCTGGGACAAACTCAGGAACAATAACACTTACAGACAACTCAAATGGAGACATAACATTAGCTCCAAATGGGACAGGTGCTGTAAAAATTACAAATAATGCAGCTACATCAAACACACAAGTTGCAACAACAGATGGGAAAGCTATTGCATTGTCTCTAGTTTTCGGGTATTAATTTAAAAGGAGATTAAAATATGGCAACACCTAATATAGCTAATGTCGCAACAATAACACCAAAGAATGCTATGGGCAGTCTTTCGGATACTAACAGAACAACAATGATTGATGTTCCTGCAGAAACTGCAGTTAGAATTGATACAATATTATTAGCAAACATTGATGGAACTAATGCTGTTGATGCAACAGTAGAAATTAGTAACGACAATGGTTCAACTTATTATAAAATTGCAAGCACAATTTCAGTGCCTGCAGATTCAACATTAGATTTAATTGCAAGACCTATTTATTTAGATGAAACAGATTTAATTGCTGTTACAGCAGGTGCCGCTAACGACTTAGCGTTCCATGTTTCATATGTTGAATTAGTAGATTAATTTTAAGGAGGAAAGATAACAAATGCCAAAAATTATTAAACCCGCAAAAGGAAGTTTTACAGCAGCGAGTGTAACTATTGACTCGTCTGGTAGAGTAGTTTCAGCTTCTTCAGGATCTGCAGGAGTAGCAGGGACTTTAGTTATGACAGACTTGAAAACTGGTTCTGGTAACGTAGCCACAAAATCTGGTGCTACAAGTATGGTAGGATATTTAACAGCTGGCGGCGGCGGAGCAGGAAATGATGGCAACTCTGCAAGAGGTGGTTTTGGAGCAAGAGCTATTTTTGAAGTTCCAGTGTCTCACCCTCAATCATTTGCTTATGTAGTTGGAAATGTTGGAGGTGCAGCAGGAAATCAAAATGGAAATGATGGTACTGATTCATCATTTGGTGATCCTGCACTTGTAACATGTGAAGCTGGAGAAAAAGGTTTCGTTCCAGGTATACCTGGAACAAATAATCCAGGAAATGACCCTAGTTTTGCTAACTCAGGTATAACGGAAATTGCATCTGTAGGTTCATCAAATAAAGATAATAACGCAACTATTGAATTAAGTAATAATGGAATGTTGGGTGGATTTTCAGGATCAGGTAGAGCTTCCGGTGGAAACATAGCTGGTGAATCAGGTCAATTAATTATCTTTCAAAATATAGGTTCATAAAAATGGCTTACGCAGTTATAGATAAAAAAAATCGTTCAAATGGTGACAGTGTTGGAATTAGATCAATAGCATTAGACGATGATGCTTTAGAAAAAGTTTTTCCAGATTCACTTACTCCTTTCGCTGAAGCTGTAAATATAAGTAATGATTTTTATAATCTTCTAAGATTAGAAAACTCGAATGCTGTATGGCAAGATGGAACTCTTGTTACAAGTAGCGACTATGTTAATCCTCCAGGAACATACACTGAATTTAAAATGAATACATGGCTACAAGCGACAGTGAAAAAAATTGAAGAACATTTTGACGAAAAAAATTATGTTGATAAAGACGATTGGGAAGACTACATATCTGAACTTAAAGGTTTAGATTTTTCTACTATTTCGGGAGGCAACATTCCTGAAATTATAGAAAATAAAGGTGTTACTTATAAAAATATTTTTCAACTACCTTGGAAAATAAATTAATAAAAAAATCTTTACATTAATTTTAAAAAAGATAATATATTTTATATTAAAGATATAAATATGTTAGAAAATAAAATAACGTTTTCAGCAGCTAGTCTGTATGTTGATTTAAAAGAAGACCATCCTGAACCCATAAAATTAAATCTACCATCTTGGTATAAAGATTTAACAAAAGAAACAAATGATTTTAAAGGTTTAAAATCTTGTATGCCTTTTCTTGATACTTTAACAACAGGTTACACTCTTAAGTTACCACAAGACTTTATTTTAGTTAAAGATAAAATTGTTAAAGTAGATAATTCTGAAAGTGATGAATATAAGTATACAAATATTTTTCACGGTATGGAGGTAGGCCCTAAAAAAGATTTTAATTTAAATACTAATGCTATTCCTCAAACCCATCCCTTTAAACAAATAGAAGGTAGCTATATACCATATTTAAATAAATCTGATATGGTTTATAAATTTTTAAATCCTTGGCATATTAAAACACCTCCAGGATATTCGTGTTTATTTTTACCACCTATAAATAGAGAAAATAAATATTTTAGTATTATTCCAGGCATAGTGGATACAGATACATATGAATCTCTTGTTAATTTTCCTGTAATATTAAAACAAGTTAATGATGAACCAATTGATGTAACCATTTGGAAGGGCACTCCTTATGTTCAAGTAATACCTTTTAAAAGAGAAAAATGGAAAGCAGAAATTAAGAAATTAAGCGAGAAAAATATAAAACAAAGATGGTTAAGAGTAGGTTTAACATTTAAACATTTATATAAAAAATTAAATTGGGCAAAGAAAGGTCATTTTTGGAGATGATGGAATATGTTCGTATATTTGATAATGTTTTTGAATTAGACACGTTGTGTTATTTATTAAAATATTTAAATAAAATTAAGTTTACTCCAGCTTTAATTTCAAATGAATATAAATCAAATGTTGTTGATAAGAACGTTAGAGATGTAGGAGGACATTATTTTAATTGCACAAATGACTCTATGTCTGATGTTTTTTGGGCAAATTATCTTAAAAAAAAATCTAATGAATTACACAGTATGTATAAAGGAGATTTTAAAACTTGTAAAATAAAACAATGGGAAACTTTTAATGTTTTAAAATACGATAAAAATAACTTTTTTAAACCACACGTAGATCATGGATCTGACCATCCAAGAACTATAAGTTTAATTTATTTATTAAATAATGATTACGAAGGCGGTGATTTAATATTTTTTGATCAAACAAAAAATAATGAAGAATATGTTGTTGAAAAAAAAGCTAACAGGGCTATAATTTTTCCAAGTAATTTTATATTTAAACACACAGTAACTCCTGTAAAGAAAGGAACTAGGTTTTCAATAGTAGGATGGGGATTATAAAAAAAGATTTTAGGTACAAAATTGTTAAAAATTTTATTTCTGTTTATGAAAAAAATTTACTTCATCATTATACCAGAATAAAACATAGAACAAATGATAAATTTTTTGATGGATCTTTAAGCAATCATCCGGATACATCTATTTATGCAGATCCAGTTATGGAATCACTTTTACTTAATAAATTAAAATTTATGGAAAACAACACTGGTTTAGAACTTCTTCCAACATATGCTTATTGGAGAATGTATACTTGGGGCGCATGCCTTAAAAAACACAAAGATAGACCAAGTTGTGAAATTTCAGTTACCCTTTCTCTTGGATCAAGCGATGATAAACCTTGGCCTATTTACATTAATGATAAACCTGCAATTTTGGAACACGGGGATGCAGTTATATATTTAGGTGTAGAGGATACACATCATCGAAATATGTTAGATTCTGATTATCACTCACAAGTTTTTTTACATTATGTAGATAAAAATGGTCCATATAAAAAGTATCACAAAGATGGACGTTTAATTTATGGAGTAAATAAAGAAGGGAGGGCTGTTACATGATTATGAATAGAAAAGAAGATGGTATAGATATTATTTTTTCTTGGAAAGAAATTTTTACATTAATATTAAAAAGAAAAATTAGTCTTAATAATAAAGATTTAAAAGAAGCTACATTTGGAATATTACAGTTTACAATGACTTTGCATGAAAATTTTAATGACTATTTAAAAAAACTTGAAGAATCACCAGAGTATAAAAAGTTTATACAAATTACTAAAAATGGAAATAATAAAGATAATAGATAAACCAATTCAACAAAGAACATTTCTTTACGAGTTTCAAATAGAGAATGAGGATACAGATTATTTTATTCAAAAAATTGAAAATAATATAGACTCAGAATTAAGTGGTAGAACTAACGTAAAGGGTTTGATGACAAGTTATAAACTTTTTGTTAATGATGATTTATTAAGAAAAACTTTACATTCTGTGATAGAAAACGTTGATGCTATAAAAAATTATGGCACAGGCAGAATGCGTTTAATAGATGCATGGGGTATTAAACTTTTAGTTGGTCAACACACACAACCACATACTCATAGAGGTTGTTATCTATCTGGAATTTGGTACTTAAATGATTGTGATAATCCATTAATTTTTCCAGAATTAAATTTAAATATTAAACCTAAAAAAAATAGAATTTTATTTTGGGATCCTGTTCTAAGGCATTACACACCTATGGTTGAAGATAAAACTAAATATGCTTTAGTATTTAATTTTGAAGAGGCTAAAGCTTGGGATAATTTAAAAGGTGCTCAAGAGTGAGAATTACTAATGTACAAAATATAGATTTTAAAGCCTCACCGATAACTATATATTCTACTAATTTTTTTATGTCCACAGATGACATAGAAGATTTTAAAAAAATATGTTGTTACAATAATCCATCAAAAGGCACTATTACATTATCTCAAAATTTAAACGTGCTACAAGATGAAAATTTAAAAGATTTAAATGAATTATTTAAAGAAGTTTCTAATCATTATTCTAAAGAAGTATTAAGTCTAAAAAATAATTTTGTTATGACAAATAGTTGGAGTAGTTTATCTAGGAAAGGAGATTGTCATCACGCCCACAATCATCCTAATATTGTTTTTAGTTTAATTTATTACGTTACAGATAATAATAGCAAATTAGTTGTCGGAGATAATAGATCAGCTTTACAAGAAAATTTAAATTTTGATTATTCTGTTAATAAACATAACATATATAATTCTTCTAACTGGACCATAACACCTAAAAAAGGAAATATAATAGCTATTTTAGGGGACATTATTCATAAAACGTTGCCTCACGAAGGAGACCATGATCGTATAATCGTAGGTGCTAATTATTTTTTAGATGGTCATATAGGCACCGATAACGATATTTATTCCTCTTTAAAAATAAAAACCTCTGGTATATAATGCTGGAACTATGCTACAAAAAATAGGTTTTCAGCCAGGTATAAATAAACAGATCTCAGAAACTACAGCAGAGGGTCAATGGGTAGACTGTGATAATGTTAGATTTAGATACGGAACACCCGAAAAGATAGGTGGGTGGAAACAATTAGGAACAGATGATTTAACGGGAGCTGCTAGAGGTTTACACCATTATGTAAATAGCTTAGGCAGAAAATATGCAATCATAGGAACAAACAGAATTTTATATGCTTTTTCTGGAGGTGTGTTTTATGACATACATCCAATTAAAACTACAACAACGCTTACAAGTGCATTTAGCACGACCAACGGATCCCCAACTGTTACAATAACTTTTTCAACAAGTCACAATATTACAGCCGGTGAGATTCTTTTATTAGATAATTTTTCTACAATAACAGGATCTAATTTTGGTGCTTCTGATTTTGATGATAAAAAATTTATGGTTACAACTGTACCAACCCCCTCAACTCTTACAATTACAATGCCATCAAACGAGTCAGGAGCCGGTGCTACAACATCTGGAGGTATTAGAATACAACATTACTATCCTGTTGGACCAGCGGTTCAAGCAAAAGGTTTTGGATGGGGATTAGGATCTTGGGGTGGAGAAGAAGCTGGTGCAACAACAACTACTTTAAATGGTGCTATTAATGATTCAACAACAACCATTGTATTAACGGACGCATCACAGTTTCCTAGTTCAGGGACTAATTTTATTAAAATAGGAACTGAAGAAATGTCTTATACAGGTATTTCAACAAATACTTTAACAGGTGTAACTAGAGCTGTTAGAAATACAACTGCTGCATCACACAGTGATGGAGCTACAATTACCGACACATCAGATTTTGTAGCATGGGGTGAGGCTGCATCTGGAGATTTAGTAATTGAGCCTGGTATGTGGTCATTAGATAACTTTGGTGATAAAGCCATTTGTTTAATTGCTAACAATGCTTGTTTTGAATGGGACTCTTCACTATCAAATGCAACAACCACTAGAGCCACAATTATATCTGGAGCACCAACAGCATCAAGACATATGGTAGTATCTACACCCGATCGTCACTTAGTATTTTTTGGAACAGAAACAACTATTGGAACTGCATCAACGCAAGATGAAATGTTTATTAGATTTTCAGACCAAGAAGATATAAATACATATGTGCCTACGGCGACCAATACTGCGGGTACACAAAGACTGGCCGATGGATCACGGATCATAGGGGCTATTAGAGGTCGTGACGCAATTTACGTTTGGACAGATACATCTTTATTTACACAACGTTTTGTTGGTCAACCATTTACTTTTGCGTTCGCACAGGTTGGAACTAACTGTGGATTAGTTGGAAAAAATGCATGTGTAGAAGTTGATGGTGCTGCATACTGGATGTCAGAAAATGGTTTTTTTAGATATGCTGGTAAATTAGAATCACTACCATGTTTAGTAGAAGATTTTGTATTTGATGATATAAATTTAGAATCTGGTAATCAAATGGTGTCAGCAGGATTAAATAATTTGTTTGGTGAAGTTATATGGTTTTATCCAACCTCTTCATCTTCTGTTGTAAACAAACAAGTTACCTATAATTATTTTGATTCATCACCACAAAGACCTGTATGGACTGTGGGAACACTCGCTAGAACTGTTTGGAAAGACTCTGCTGTATTTGGAAAACCTCACGCAGCAGAATATGATGCAGATACAGATACGTCTTTTGATGTTGTAGGAAATACAGAAGGTATGACAACATACTATCAACATGAAACAGGAACAGATCAAAATAAAAACGGAACCATAACTGCTATTACAGCTAACATACAATCCGGAGACTTTGATATTACACAAAGAAGAAGTGTTACAGGTCAAACAACAGGAGGTGCTGATCTTAGAGGAGATGGTGAGTTTATAATGAAGATAAGAAGATTTATACCAGATTTTATATCTCAAACAGGCACAACTAGAGTTACATTACAATTAAGAAATTTTCCTAATGATACACAAGCTAGTTCAGCGTTAGGACCTTTTGATATAACAACCAGCACTCAAAAAGTAGATACACGTGCAAGAGCTAGAGCAATTGCTTTAAAAATAGCAAATACATCAACAAGTCAAGATTGGAAATTAGGAACGTTTAGATTAGATATACAACCAGATGGTAGAAGATAATGGCTAAAATAGTACAAGTATTAACAAGAGCATCGAGACAATATGATGTTACAGTTGCAGAATCTCAAGTTAGAGATTTAGATGCTATTGTTGAAAAATTAAATACAACATATCAACAAGAATTAAAGGATGAAGTAGAGGCTGAAAACTTCTTTTTAAATTAATGGCTAATAGTTTTATAAATAAAAAAGCAGATTTAACGACAACAGATCTTACTACACTATATACAGTGCCTAGTTTTAAAACGGCTGTTATTAAATCATTGTTAGTATCTGAGGACGCTGGATCAGGAAGCACAATAACCATAACTTTAGTAAATGCTAGTGGCACTATATTTAATTTGTTTAAAGACAAAGCCGTGGCATCTAAAGCAACAACAGAACTTTTGTCTCAACCTCTTATTATGGAAGAGAGTGAAATATTAAAAGTACAAGCTGCTGACGCGAACGAGCTGCACGTCATAGCTTCAATATTAGAAATACAGCCAAGAGAGGTAACAACATAATGAAGCAAATTAAACCAGATAGAATCATAGAAATTATTAAAAATAAGAAAACAGGCGAGCAATACATGAGTGATGACGAATGGAAGTCAAAAGGCATATCAGAGTTAGACATTCAAAAAGATGTTACTGTAGTAATGCCTAGCCTTGATTTATTAGGAAAAACAAAATAAGATAGAACGATGGCCATAACAAGAGCACAACAAGCAAAACAGATGTTACAAAACGGAGGTATGTTAGTACAACCAGGATTTGGTGGTGCTAGACAAGGATACAAAGGTGGTCAAGATGCATCTAGTGATGACTTTGGTGGAGGCGGAAATCAAGACGGAAATGGTGGTAGAGAAGACAGAATAGGTAATCAATATTCATCTCCAGAAGGTAAAGCAGTAGATAGAGGAAGTAATAGAGAAAACGTAGAAAGAGTTAATAAAATGTTAACCGGTCTAAGACAAACTATATCTCCTAGCACACAACCTGGAAATAGAGCATTAAGAACTATTTTAAATATTACAACTCCTGGATTAGGAGAAGTTTTTGCTAGAACTATTGATAAACAACAACCAGATATTTTTGGAACTCCAAAAGATGATGATAATATAAACAGAGTAGAGCGTGAAGAACCTAGTTTATTTGCACCTATTGTATCACAAGCGCCTATGACATCAGCACCAGTAACATCAACTCCTACAGTTGACACAGGAGCAAATTTAAATAAAATTGCATACAGACTTATGGCAGATGGTGGAGCAGTCATGGACGACGAACCAAGGCAGGCATATGGACTTGGTAGTATTGTAAAGAAAGCAACGCGAGCTGTTAAGAAAGTTGTAAAATCAGATGTAGGTAAAGCTGCTATTATTGGTGCAGGTATATATGGTTTAGGAGGAGGATTTGGTAGTGGATTTAAGTTTACTAATTTACCGGGAGCAGGATTTTTTACTGGAGCATCGGCAAGTGCAAAAGCCGCTGCAGCCAGAGATTATATGATGGGTATGGGTGGAAAAACACGTGCATCATCAAGTTTATTAGGAAACATATTTAAAGGAAAAACAGGATTAGCCATGGCAGGTATAGCAGGTTTATCAGCACTACCATTATTAGGTGTAGGTGTTGAAGAGGATGAAGAAAAGGATCAAGTATTAGATCCTTATCTTGGAGAAGGTTTAGATATAGCAGATATAAGATCAAGACCTCGTTTTTATCAAGGTCAAGCATATAGACTGATGTCTGATGGTGGATCTACTGATTTATTAGATGACCCTAATTATAAAGGTTGGGTCAAAGTATATGAAAAAAGTCCTGAAGCAGCAGAGATGAATGAAAAACATTCTGAATATTTAAATTTTTATGAGAGAAATAAGACTAAACAAGCAGAGGGTTCAAAAGAACCTGTAGCTAAAAAAGTAATGCCATTACTAGATATGGATGGTATGGAAAAAGACTATAGAGAAGAAGGTGGATTTGTACCAATAGGTAGAATGGAAAAAGCAGACGATGTGCCAGCTAGAT
>CAACVD010000837.1_pt1 | contig 14909 bp, 12 predicted proteins | sample 2381771 | NCBI WGS metagenome assembly CAACVD01 (sample SAMEA5211965, study PRJEB30684) | marine metagenome | biome: Marine; feature: Epipelagic; material: Water | collected 2015-10-15 | depth 15 m | reverse complement strand
AGCCGTGTCAGTTACACCAACACCGCCAATAGCCCATGCCTTAGATGAATAGTTAGACGTTGTTGGTATTGCGCCATCTATTTTGATTGCGTAATTCTCAGCCTTAGTTGCGTTTTCTTCCGCGTTCTGTATGTCAGTAATGTTTGCGGCGTTAGTATTTATTGACGCAATGTTTGTTGCGTTTGTAGATACAGCAGCGCTAACCCCAGCAACCGTAGTCACGTTGCCGGATATCCCAGCAACGGTCGTCACATTTGCAGATATCCCTGCAACCGTGACTATGTCTGTTGTTATCGCCGCTATTGTTGTTACATCGTCAGATGCCGCACCGGCTTCCGGATTGCCGGTAGTCGCGTTAAATGCAAGATACTTACCCTTGCGGTCGTCCTTTGCAGGCAGCGTCATGTCTAGCGTGCCGCCATCGTCAACGTGTTCTGGGTCTTCGACCGGCGCCGCAATCTGTCGTTTATTCTCTTCAGCGATTTGCTGAACCATGATTATCTGACCGTCGAGCTGTTCGTTCAGCGCGGATGCGCGCAAGTCACCGGCAGTAACGAAGTCAGTTGTGCGCTCGATATCACGCGCACCGATAATAGTAATGTTGTCGGAAGCAGACGCGGCATCTACAAGCGTAACAGACCCGGTGCCGTTAGCGTTAACGGTCACTGTATAGTTTGTGGTTAGCGTCAGCTTAGTAGCGTTTTTGTAAACAGCCACGTCATTCTGGTCTAACACCTCGAACGTAAACGCGTATGGGCCAACCCCAGCGGAACCACTGAACACCTGCCTGCGCGTTACTGCGTTTATGTTATAGTCTGCCATATCTACTCCTTGAGTGGATTATACGCGATTTCGCGTAATTACTGAAGTGCAAGTATTTTCGTGTCAAGATAATCGTCTTCGTTCCTTAGTTTTTTTATCGCGTTAGATTTGCGCTTATTAACTATAGTGTTCAACGCATCGAGCCTGTCTTCGTCGGTCGGTATCTGCGCGTATTCTGGCGAGCGAATAAACCGAGCCATCGATGGCAACAAGGTTGTCGTCACGTCAAAGCCCTCGTCGCCCTTCTGGCGACCGCGACCATCTGTGTTGTTCATGTCGGTGAGTATCTGGTTGTACTGCTCTGCATTAAGCAACACACCAGACACCCTTTTCTGCGGCATCCCAATACCCTGACCGAGGCGCATCAGTTCTGCGTCAACAGCGTTGTACTTTGTTTCCTTGATGCGCACTGGGTTTATCATTTCCCAGCCTGACCCTGTACCTGTAGTCATCACCTCACCCCATAGGTTTAGGCGCGCTGGCACAGTGTCACTAAAGAATGGGTTGCGTCCTTTAGCTTTCTGCAATGCTGTGTAAAAGCCGCGTGCAAAAGGCGGTAATGTTGTTGGGTCTTCACCAAATAGCCCCTCTGCTGGAAGCATTGACGAACCAATGGCAGGGCCAGACGCGCCCTCGCCTAGCTCACCCATACGCTCAAGGCCACCAGCAAACGACGATGTGCCGGGCAAGAACGCTAGACCCGCCTCGGTTAGCTTTTGCGTAAACAGCGCCGTGGCATTTTCGGTTAGCTTATCTGTGTCTCGGAAAATACTTGTAAGCTCCTGCACGCCTTGCAAGAACGGCATCTGCACAGCGTACTCCGCCGCGCTGCCAGCAAGCGCCATAGCTAGTTGGTCAAGCGTTGCTTGGTCTGTTTCATATTGCGCGTAATACGCAAAGTCAGCAGCCATCGCCAACATACCAGACACTGGGTCAAAGCGGTTAAATGTTGTCGAGTGATACTTCCCGGTCCACCTGCCGTCCTCAGTATATATCTTTTTATTTACAGAGTAGGGTTGCATCCCCATGCGCATCATTGCCTGACGCGCTTCCCTGTTTGCTGGACCTTTGCCTACAATGATAAGGTCTTCGTCTGGGTCGTCTATCCCCATAGACGCATAGGCAAACCCACTCATTATTGTAGAACCCATTGCAATTTTAGACAGCGCAATATCTGCGTCTCTTCCGCCTGCCGCAATTTGCCGGCGTATTGTTGGGGATAACACAGCTAATGGCGTACGGCTCAAGGTTTCCTTCATCACGTTTGTGGGCGTTTTGAAGAATGGAATAAACAGCTTTGCAATAGGGTGAGACGCCGCGCTTTGCAAGCTACCAAACACGCCGTCCAGGTCACCTTGGAACGTCATTTGTTTTGCGGCTTCTTTAGAGCTGTTAACAATATCCATTGGCGGGTCATTTATAAACCGCACTTCTTCTGCTGCCGCAAGCGCCTTTGCCTCTTCTACTGTTTTGCCAGCCGCAATTAGCTCGTCATAAAGATTGCCGCTTGCAACGATTGCCTCTTGGTGGATTGCCATGCGATAACCAAGCGCTTTGAAGAACTCGTCTTCTGCCATTAGGAAACGGCCCGGCATACGCACACCAACGCCAATGGTATTTACCGCTGCCGCCGCCATGTTGCCAGAACGCACTTGGTTTACAATCTCTGTCATGTCACCAGTTGTGCCGATTGACCGCATATTACGCACATCAATCTTGGACGACATATCGCCCGGCACTTCTTTAACCATGACACGACCAGCAAGTAGGATTGCGTCTGATAGACCCCGACGCATACCCTCTAGCTGTGCAAGACTTTCTCTCGCCCTAACTCTGTCTGGGTTGCTTCCCGGCCTCATAGTGCGAAGTCTGCCTATGCCACTAGCCAGCGCTGTCTCTGCTGTGCGCAACATCATAAAGCTAGCGTTACCCGCTATGTTCACGGCGTGCGTTACAGGCGAGGATAGGATGCTGTTAATCCAGACCTCGGTAACAACGTCCATGCTTTTAGAAATAAATCCCTGCTCAACAAACTTAGATTTAGCCGCAGGGTCTTTTAGCGCCATATACATGACGCCGATATGCTCTACGTCGTCAGCGTTTTGTGCATCAAACAAGAACCGTATGCGTTCGGCTCTTTCGCCAATGTCGGGGATGTCTAGCTTCTGACCAACGGCGCCAGCAACATATAGCGCACGACCGGCTTCTGACGTTGCGCCTGATACGTTAGACAATAGCACGCCTTGCGCTGATAGCATTTGCATGGCGCGTGTCATAGCGGCTTCGCGTTCTGGCCCAGCCGATAAAGCGCGTGCAACTTCGTATGCCTTGTCTGTTTCTTTTACGAGCTGAACAGATGCAATAATGCCGCCGAGGATTTCTTCTGCTGTAGCCGGAGAGCCGGGGTTGCGGTTAAGCATCTTCAGCGCGATGTTATCAATACCGCGACTTTCAGCGCCTTCTAGGATAGCCTCAAACCCAACAGTGCCACGCCTCGCTTTTTCAAACAGCTCCGCGTTTGCGTCTTTTATTTGTGCGAAATAAGATTGCAGGTCGAAGTCACCCATGTTCTCCGCTATCTGCGGAAAGTTAAGGCCTTTGACATACTCGCCGCCAAGCGCAGAGTTTATAGCCTCTAGCTCATCGTCTGACGCTTCTTTAATAACAGTACGCCCGGCAATAGTTTGCACCGGCTTGTCTGGGATATCCTGCCCTGTTCTCTTTTGCGCGCCTTGCAGAAGGTCAATAACAACGTCCTTAAAACCGGCAACCTGCATAGGCGCAGGCTCATCCACTGCAATGGCGGCTCTGTCCATGCCCTCTTGGATTGCGCCAACAATGCTTTCAGATGTTAGCTCATCCTGCGTTGGCTCTGGTGCCGCGACAAGGTTGTCTGCAACAATCTGCTCTTCGGCAGACATTTGCTCAATTTTCTTGTCAAGCTCCTGCGTCATCAACTTCGCCTTCCTGCTGTGATGCTGTGACAGCGCCAATAGCCACTGGCCCAACAATACCATATTTTTCTAATATCTTAATCATCTTATCGTCGAATACGACGTAGTTCATTTCAGCATCTGCCGCATCTACGCTTGCACCGCGTGAGCCAGCAGCACGGTATTTGATGCCCGGCACGCCTTGTTCAAGCAATTTTTCAGACAGTATCTTGTCGGCTCTGCCCGGCTCTATCTTGCCAGCCGTTATGTCTTGCATGATGCGCCCCTTGAGGCTATCAAGAACCATAGGCATAGGCCGGCGCATAGCCAAATCAATTTGTGATTTTGGATTTTTTTGACCAACTAGGTTTTTTTCAACCTGATATCCAACCGCCTTTAGCGCATCCTGCACTTTCTTTGGCTGGTCAGCAAACGTGGCTTGATAGTCCATCATATCTTCTGGCTTTGGCTCGATGCCGACTTTGTACATTTTTTTAGATGCTGGGGGTTGTTTCCTTTTTAAGATTTGTCTAACTGACGTTTGCGCCCCTTTAGGCAAAGAAGAAACTTTTATTTTTTTATCAATAATATCGTTAATAACATCTGTTGTTAAAGACATTTTCCCTTTTAAAGCTTGTCCAATATCATCAAATTGCGCCATTCTGTTGCTGTCTCTCCCACCTACAGCATCCCGATAAAACCGCGCTATGTCCTCGCTTTCTGTAAAATACAGCCCATAGCCATAGGCTTGCGCACCTTCGCCTGTGCCAATCTTCTTTAGCTTAAACTCGTCGAAGTCTGAGCCTGACCCATGGAACGCAATGATGCCCGGTTCAGTTTCTGTAGGTGGCTCTAGCTTTGCAACATTTGTTTCAGCAATATCCTCTGGAAAATATCCAAACTCATTAAGGTCATTACCGTCTGAGTAAACGTCTTTGACTTTTACTTTTTGCGAAATAACTGTACCTCTGTCATCGCCCATAGGACCGTAGCCGCTCAAGGCATGGTCATCAGCATATTTTTTACTTAATGTGACAAAATCTCCGGGGTTTATAGTATCTACTCCTTGCGGAACAGCCCTATATATAGTGACTTCTGCTTCTGGGTTACCTTTAGCAGATTGAATGACTTTTGCGCTTTCTTTGTCGGCTGGGTGGTTTCCGCCATATAGTCGGACTGCATCACCAGTATATACATCGTCAGGGAAAACAGTGCCGCCGCCTGTAATGTCGTCTAAACGCGCCGCACCGTCTTGTGGGGTTGTTGGCTGGTGCGCCATTCTGTAACTTGTGTCAGCCCTTAGTTTTTCCTCGACTGGCATTGACGACAGTTGCGCGTCTCTTTCATGCCTTGCGTCTAAATATGCTCGCCTTGTTGCAGGGTCATTAGGAGATGCCTCGTATCTAGCCCTTGCCGCCTTCACAGCGTCACCAGCCGCCGCGATAGCCGGGTCAGGGTCAACGCCCATGCCAACCGTAAACGAGCCGTCAGCGTCCGCCATACGCGCCTTTGCGGCATCGCCTGCGCCTTCAATAGCGTCACCGACCTTTGACAACATCTGCGGCCCCTTAGTGACTGCGGCTTTAGCTACACCGCCAACGCCGCCAAACTCGCCAACCATCATGGCCTCATCAAGCGCCTGCATCTGGACATCGCTCAAGCCAGCGTCTTCTGCCTGCTGTTGGATAAAGCCCTTAACAGCACCAGACCCGTATTTATCAGATATTTCTGTTAGCGTATTTGTAAACGCTTCAAGCCGGCCCTCGTCTCCCTCTGGGAAAATTGCGTTATAAGCGCCTGCTGCTAACGCGGCAATGTCACCGGGCAGGCCAACAGTCGCAGAAGTTGCGCCAGCGGCAAGACCACCAACAACAGCCGGTAGCTCTTCCATGCTTTGCTCAAGCGTTTGCGGTTCTGCTTGGCTCATCTCTTGTCGTAATGGCGCCTGTAAATCAAACCCGGTTGCACCCATGCGCGCTTGCCTTGGTCGCACTGATACGGTTCCGTCGTCGCTTCTGTGAAGCTCCGCGTCAATGCCCATGTCCATTAGTTCGAGGCTGGTTGACAGCTCTTTTTCTAAGTTCATTTTCCTACCAATACTTTTAACTGCTCTGCAAACTCTGATTTGCCATATAGCTCTTGTTTAGCTTCCTTTAGTGTAGTTCCGGCAGGCAATGTTCCATTATCTATAAGTGACTGCAACATATTTTGCGCTAGCTCTGCTTTGGTCGGGCCTGCGTCTGACTGCAATTCTTTAACCTTCTTGCGCACAAAGTCTAAGCGATTAACGCTGGGGTTAATCCGTGTCTCTATAATCAACGACGTTTCAATATCAGCAACTTTTTTCGCCGCTTCCTTATCGAGGTTGACCACGCTGTATATGGCGCCGGCTGGCATTGGCATTAAGGTATTGCGCACATAGTCCATCGCCTGCGTATGGTCTTCATTGCGTAAAGCGTCCACATTCCCCAGTAACGTCTTAAAGGTGCCAACGCTCAAGTTACCATCGCTAAAAGCATTGATGACCGCCTCTGATGTTAGTGACTTGTTAAGCAAGCTAATTTGCAACGACGCCACAACATTGCCGTTATCTATCGCGCCTTCTTTATAAATGTTTTCCGCGAGCTGCTCAAACTTACTGGGGTCAACAGATGATAGCTGGTCAAGCAATGGCCCTATAACATCAGACCCGGCGCCACTAAGGCGCTGATTTACAATATCGACAACAAGTTTGTCAGACCGTTCTTTTTTGTTTCTGTCGCCTCTAGCGTCCATTGCGCTCTCAAGAGAAAGCTCATTTTTTACCCGCGTAAAAATGTCGTCTACTGCCAGCCGCTTTTGGTCAGCGTCCATGTTAAACAATAGGTCTTGTATCTTCGGGTCAGACTTCGCGCCAGTGCTTAACTCATACAGTGGGTCTTCCTGTTGCATTGCCCAGTCAGAAACGGTTTGCACATACCGAGCGTCAACAGCCGCATCAAACGCCTTTAGCTTTGATGCCACTAACGCCTGACCGCCGCCTGCCGCTTGGTTTGCTACAGCCTTGCGAAGGACCGCTAGCTTATCATTAAGTGAAACATATCCTTGCTCGCCAGATGCGAATGTAGAGCCGGCAACAAACGCGTCATCAATGCTACTTATGCCGTCCTCGGCATCGGCTGGACCATTGATAAGCAAATCAGCCCCAAGCTCCGCATCAATTTTTGCCTGCTTCTCTTGTCTCTCAGCTAGCTTTGTTGCGTGCGCTAACACAGAGCTGTTTGCGTTTGCAGACATTGAGGCACGAAAGTTAACAGCCGCTGCCGGGCTGACGCTATCCATCGCTTCAGCAAAACCGTTAATGATATTATTAACCTGCTCAGTGTACTGCTCAACAGGCATATCTGTTTCGATAGCCGACAAGCGCAATGACGTTATAGCTTGGCGCGTGCTGTTTTCCATATTTGCTTGCGCCGTCTGGATTGCCGCCTTTCTTGCGGCTTGCGCAAACACAGTTTGCTCTTCTGAAAATACTGCCGGCTCTTCGCCTGACTTCAAGGCGTCTTTCATTTGCGCCGCTGTCGGCGCATTTGCGGCGCCGTATTCTGTGCCTTCTTTTATGACCTGCGCTTTTTGACGCTCAAACGCAAACTCACTCATGCGGTCTAGCGCATTAGCAACGCCAGTAAATACTGCGCCTCTGGCGCGACCAGTAGACACATAATCTACTGACGAAACGCCGGGGATGCTGACACCTAATGGTCTATATCTTGGTAACTTCTCTGCCATTCTATTACACCAAACTTATAGGAGTTTCTGGGGCTGACCCCAGTGTGCCTTGGTTATAACCTTGGATACCTACGCCAAGAGCAGCGCCCATCATGGCGCCTTTGACCTTTGCGCTAGCCTGTTGCAGGTATTGCGCGGCTTGCGCCTCGCCTTGCGCCGTGACAATGGTCGCGCCTTCCTTAGATAGGTAAAACTCTTCTGAGCCTTTCGCCAGTGCTTGAAAACGCAACGCCATTGCGGAACCGCTAAATGGGTCAATGTTGCCGGCGCCAGCTTTAGCAACAATCGTTGCCTGCGTGCGTAGAATATTGTCGAGAACAGCGACGCCCTGTTGCTTGTACTTTAGCATCTCAGACCTTGCCTGCACTCTTGTTTGCGTAGCTTGCGCCCTTAACCCTCGCGCTTCCTGCTTCGCCGCCTGTATCTTCATCAAGCCTGATGCGGCTTGAAATGCTACTGCTTCCATCCCACTCATTGACCAGCACTCACTTTATACTCTACGCCAAGCACCGTCATTTTTAGCGGCACTGACTGTGTTATTGTTAACTGTCCATCGTAGCTGTAACCCAGCACGCCGTTCAACGTCTTGATGCCAGTGTACTCTTCTACATCGTCATCAAGTATGCCGGCGCCAAAGTTACGAAACGCTATTTCTTTAGCATTGATTGACATTGCCTGCGTCTCGAACAGCTCGGCGTTAATCTCAAATATGCGCTTCTTAAACCCACGCAATGAACCGCTAGACAGGTTTGGCTCGCATGGCAGGGTCTTCATTGTCGGCGTGAAGTTTAGACCAACTTGAAAACTAGCCGTCGCTGCCACCGCAAAGGTCACGGTCGATGGCGAACCCGCCACTGTCTGCGCTGGCTCCACAATGCCATCACGAATAATCTGCACCTCTTCTGCCTCTAGGTGCGGCATGGTTGTTGACGCCGCCGCTGCGCCTGTCTTGGCGCAATCTAGGAACACATCAGGGTCAAACACCTCGACGTAGTAAACGTCTGAGCTGTTCACTGTGCGCTTTACAATTACATAGATGTCATCAACATCAACGCCGATATTTAAGAACGTGCCGTCAGTGGTCCACTCGCAGGGAGCGATTACATTCTGACTGCGTAGCAACGTATAGCACGCAATAGACCCATCATCGTCATTGACAATCATCAGCCTGTCACCCTCGTCGGTTGACGTAGCAACACGCACCGCCATCTCGCCCGGCGTTCTTAGCAAGTGAGACGACAACAGCGATATCTTGCTAGACGTGTACGCCTGCACAGTGTCGCTAAATACGAACTCTTGCAACGCCTTACCCTGCCGCTGAATAAATAACGTAGAGCCGTCAACGTTCTGCACCCTGACGCCTGCCTTAATACCAAAAGCAGTCTGCGCTTTTACAATAAGGTTAGATGGTGTGATAGGGTCATCCAGCGTTTGCGGCACATAAAACTCGCCGCCGGTAGTGAATACCTGTAGATGACGCCCGGAATACATATCGACAATAGCATTGAATGTTCCTGTATCTAGCGTTGCTTCAACAGCGGCATCGTCTAACGCCTCGCCGGGGTCGAAGTTAAAGAAGTCTGACACACGCGAACCAAAGATAGTAGACGGTCTACTTTTGGTGCCGCCAAAGTATAGCCGGCCTTCGTGGAATGTCACGCTGCGTGGGTAGCCCCGGCTAGATGACCACACGTCTTCGTAGCCTTCCTCAAACTCCCAATCAGCATCGTCAATATTACCAGTGTCAAACAGCGGCACTTCTGCAAAGCACTCTAGCTTTGAGCTGCTTACCTTACGCACAATGCGTAACCGCCCAAAGGGCGATACGTTTATATATTGGCCCGGATAACCATTTGCCGCCGCGCCGCTAGTAAATATGGCCGCATTAGAGCCGCTATGTTTTGCAGTCAGCGTTATATTGCCAGACGTACCACTTGGTTCCAAGTGGTCGTGTGGCACGCCAGTATTAAAGTTGTTGCCAGACGTTGCACTAAGGCTATAGGCATATTGAGGAACGTAATTAAAGCTAATAGAGCTAGCCGTCCAGTCTGCGTCAGTAGCGCCGCGCACAATTTTTCTCGGTCTTAAATCTGGGTGAACCACAATAACTGTGTCAGCGCTTTGTACCCAGTTCATCTCAGGAAGTATCGAGCTAGTAAGGCTGTTAATAGTAAGAAAGTCATCACCACTGCCGTTGATGTTAGTGACTAGCGCTTGGTTCTTAAACACATACATTTTGCCCGGCGTAAACACCAGCATGTAGCTATCCGTTACACTAAACTCAAAGGCAACCATGCGCACTGCATTAGCGGCGCCAGCATCAAGCTCGGTTACAAACTTTGTGCCGTCACGGCGCTTTGCTCCGCCCTGCGGTTGTATAGATACGTTCTTTGCTGTGGTCAGCCCGGACTTGTACTGCGCAATATCAGTGCGTGCGCGTAGCTTGGGGTCTAGCTCGCCGCTGGTGAAGTCATTCTGGATCTGAATGATGCGGCTCATTCTTAAAACCTTATGTCAGATATCGGGAACTCTTGTATCGATTTGGACGGCTGGTCAGCACCATCAATGTTAATAGCAACCCGCACAAGCCCACCGCGCATATTGTCAGACGGCGCGCCGTAAGCCTTCGAGTGAAAATAATCAGCCTTTGTAATTTGGTCAGTAATAGGTTCGGCAAACTCCGCCGCAAGCGCTGTCTTGAGAAGACGCACGAAGTAGGGCGGAAACTCTGCTGGCTCCGGCAGGTATTGATAATCAATCCAAACATCTTCTAAATTTGTAAACAGTCCTGCTGAGTAAATTTCAAAATCTCTGATTGACGTTGCGCCGACAGAGCTGGTGTTAAATACAGCCTTGGGGTTGCCTAGCATGTCGCCGGGTAGCTGATACTTATACTTCCATTCGTTAATGGGCGTATCTGCTAAACGTGCAATCTTGGTCTTTTGTATCGTCCAGCTATAAGGATACTGCATGATAATTGTATCACGCACATCATCGTAAAGACGGTCTGCAACCTGCGCCTCATCAGTGCCATCACTGAAGCTGGAAAGCGGAGACGCCCCCAACATAATGAGCGCGTCAGAACAGATTGATAATTTGGTATCGCCAGCAGCCATGCATGTCTCCGATGTGATAGTGGGGCGACCGAAGCCGCCCCGCTAATATTAGTCGGCGTCAGCAACAGATACTGCTGTACCGTCAGACACGTCAACAACACCTGATGCGTTTGATAGTACAACAACAATGCTCATTGTTGGTGTTGCGCTATCGTAGCAGAAAATAATGTCGCCAACGGCTAGTGTGTCACTCAGGTCATTGAAGTAACCCTCTGTGTTCACAGTAGCAATCGCGTCTGCTGATGTGTATGTGTACATAGAAGGAGCATTGCCCTTCTTTGATGCACCCATCACGTTTAAGCCTGCACTTGAAAATGCCATCGTTCAATTCTCCTTATTCTGTAGCTGAGATTTTAACGATGCCGTCGTCATCAATGGCAACCGCACCAGCGGAGAACATTGAAGATACGAGGAACGATGTCTTCTCAGGAACATAGTTAATTTCAGAACGTTGGCCCATGCCGATGCCCATGCCGATTGCATCGCGGTGAAACGCGAAGCAAGTGCGTGTTGATGGAAGCGGCAAGCCACCTTCGTCACGGTCACCAAGGGTGATGAACTTAAAGCCGAGGAAAGTGTCAATCTCGCCAGTTGAAAGAGCCTTGACTGTAGCGAAATCGCCGCTTGTCAATTCTGTTTCGTCTAGCAATGCAGCCAATCCGTTTGCGTGGATTACCATGCAACGACCTTCAGCAGGTACGTTCTTTGTGTCGAGAGCCTTCTTAGCCGCAAGCAGCTTTGCAAGGTTCATGTTTGTGCCAGCGCCGCCGACTGTTGTAGCAACAGTTGATGGTGATGATGCAGCGTTTAACGCGTCGATGACGAGCTGGTCCATGCGGCGTCCGATTGCACCAGATACAACTTGCACCAATTCGCGGCGCTCGTCGAAGTTGACCTTCTGCTGATTGAAGATATCACTATATTCTGCAGCGATGAAGTCGCTCATGGTCGCGGTGACCTGTGAATACGAAACGTTTAATGGTGTCACATCTGTCTGTGGTACGCGCACAGTCGCGGTGCCTTTCCCAATTTTTGGGAACTTCACTTGTGAGCCTTCGACGTTTGTCCGTTCACGAACTACACCGGCAAGAGCGCGTGCGCCCTGATATGCCTGCTTAACTTCCGCATCGAACATCTGTACGAAGGCGTTTGAAATAGCTACTGCCATTTTTTAGTCCTCTCGTTAAAATGTTTTTCAAAAGCGCATCAGGTATCCGAAGCCGGGCTGCTGCTTGGGTGTGTACGTTACACCCCAGAACGTGTTCGACAGGCCCACATATAGGTTATCCGTCATGTAAATTTTATAAAAAAACAGCGCACCCCGCAAGGTGCGCTATTGATTAGATAGCAGAATAGTCCTGCGTGCCATACACTTGCTCGAACATCTTCTCGACTTTTGCACGATATGCAGGGTCGGTTTGATACTCCGGCTTACCTACCATCGAGTTTAGTTCTTCCTTGGACGGCGCGCCATCTACTGGGCCAACGTCTACCGGGATAGGTCTGTCGCCGTAGTAGCTACGCACTTTCTGCAACGCCTTTAGACCCTGCGCAGTGCCGCCCATTATGCGGAACTCCTCAAAGTCACTCTCTGACCATACGCCTTTGCGCACTAGACCAGAGGCCCAGTCAGTCATCGATTTAATAGTTGCGTCAGCATTAGGCCCAAGTTTTGCATGTTCTTCCTTAAACGAAACTTCAGCCGCCTCTGCCTCACCAGCAGATAATTCGATAAACTTTGACGCAAGTTGGTCAAACGCATCTTGGCTGATGCCGTTATCTTTAGCCCAGCTTTTATAGCTGTTATATAGCTCATCATCCTCTGGAATATTAGCATCGCTAAATACCTTCTCATCATACTCATCTGGCGCCTTGTGTTTGCCCTGAGAGAATTTCTTCTGCAATTCATTGTATGACTTAGCAAGGTTTTCTAAGTCTGGCCCATCGTCGTCATTCCAGAATTTATCTGGATACCAGTCAGGCCGTTCAAACTCTACCTCTTCGCCTTCAGAGGCAACAGTAACCTCATCAAGTGATTGTGGGCCAGCCTCTGGCTGGATGTGGGAGATAGTTTCTTCTGGCTGCTGGTTATCCTCTGCCTCTACGGTGGCTTGGGCCATCAGTCCTTCAGTTTCGCTCATAAGTTCCTCGCACGTTGCATCCGCTTTTCTATTTCGCGGACAAGTGAATTTTGCCCCTCTCTAGCAAACCCATGCGAAGCATCTTCGCCGGGATACCATGTGGGCTGCTCTATCGTTAGCGAGCGCAGATGCTCATGTAGCTTCTGCCCATCCTCGCTACCGAATACGCGCAAATACAACCTGTCTATATCGTCTTGGTTGTCTTGCTGTGTCAGTCTTGACTGCGGCTCTACTGAGCGCAGTGCATCCCATCCGTCATCTGTCATTATTCAGCCTCTGGCGCTGCCTGTTGCTCTGCCGCCATTTGTGCGGCTTGCATAGCTTGTTGCATCATCTGCTCGCGCTCTTCTGGTGTTGTGCGCAAGTCAGCCGGGATGCCGAGCTTGTCAGCAACATGGTCTGGTATTGCGCTTGTGCGAACAGCCATCTGACCCTCTGGTCCGAGCATCGATGACATCTGCACCCACTGCATAATCTTTTCGATATCGCCCATGCTTTGCGCTTGTGCGATAGGTGACACTGGCGTGACTTTAATTTCTAAGCCGTTCACCTTCAGCGGTAGTTCTATTAACCCGCGTTCATCCATTACGCCAAGTATGCGCGAGACGAGCGGTATCATTGTTTCTGTTATGAGGCGACCAAAGGCAGACCCAAGATTGCTGGCTAACTCAGCCGACCTAAACGAGATTTCTGTTGCTGACCGAGCAGACATATTATCGTTTGGCAACGTGTCGTCCAGCATGATTTTCTTAACGTTTAACCGAAGGTCGTTAATAATAATTTGCGAGACGTTAAAGTCGCCAGACCGTGGCAACATCCGCAGGCTCTCACCTTGTGGGCCGCCGTTACGCGCAACAGGAATGATTGCGCCGGGTCTGATGCTGATTGTCTGCGGGTTCAGTACGCCATCATCTGCGGCTGTGTAGACCCCGGCAATAGACAAGCTGGCATTTTTCAATAGCAATTCTAAGGTTTTGTTCAGCGTCTTGATGTCGGGGATAGCTGTGACCAGTGGGCCTCTGCCGTAAACTTCGCCGGCTACCTTCATGTAGCGTGCGACAATCCAAGGCGAAGACTTCATCTCACGCATAAGAAGCTCTTCTTTGCCCTCTTTGGTAATAACGTGATAGTGATACATGCCGCTTTCAACGTCGAGGCAGGTAGCCTCAATCAACTCAACTTCCTCAGTTGGCTTTTCGTCGATGATGCGCTGTAGCTTTGGCGGTATCTCAGCATCAAACCAGTGCTGCTTTATGGCCTCTGCCTTCATCCGCATCCGGCGATAGACGTTATCGACCTTGCCGTGTGCGCCTTCTTCGATGCAAACAAGATACTGCGGAACCGCTGTAAAGCGTATCGGCGTCATGTCGTCGCCGGGCTGTACAAGCATAATTGCTGTGCCGACAGCCAAGTCCATCAAGAACTCGCCCATAGCTAAGTCGAAGTTAGTCTGACGCAACATCGCAAACATTTTTTCGCTGTACACATCCAGCGCGGCTTGCGCTTCAATGCGTCGCTCTACTGGGATATCGGCACCCGGCTCAAGACGGCACCAGCTTGATTGTGGTGGAAACAGTCCGCTTTGGATGCGATTAGCAAAACGCTGTGTCGAATTGATTGCGGTACTGTCAAACACGCGAGACATTTTGTTCTGCCCCGGAGCGCCACCACCTTCATAATAACCGTCATACAGGTTGCGCTGTGGAAGCGCGAACTCGTAACAGTCTTCGTATATCTGGCGCCAGTTGTCCTTGCGACGCTGTGCCAATTCATGGCGCTTGATAATCTGTTCGGGCGTCATCATGCTTTTTTGTTCCTCTGCGCAAAGTTACGCGCTGCATCTTTAGACCCAAAGCCCCATGCGCGCAGTGCTAAACCAAGCCGCGTTGGCTTGCCATCCTTTTTCTCAGGGCCAGCCATACCGGCAAACCTTGCGGCAAACGAAACACGGCGTGGGTTAGTGCCAGACTTTACCGGGCGCTTTAGGTTGCCGCCGTCCTTCTTCTCGAAGTGCTTGCGGCCTGCCTCATTTAAGCCACCTTTAGGGTTTTGGTGCGCCTTCTTAGTCACGCGCTGCCCTCATATTATCGATAAGGTTTGGATAAGGTCGGCCTGCCTTAGACGCGGCA
>CAACVD010000836.1_pt1 | contig 14909 bp, 23 predicted proteins | sample 2381771 | NCBI WGS metagenome assembly CAACVD01 (sample SAMEA5211965, study PRJEB30684) | marine metagenome | biome: Marine; feature: Epipelagic; material: Water | collected 2015-10-15 | depth 15 m | reverse complement strand
CTGGCGTATAAGGGGGTAAATTATGGCTATATCAAGATCACAACTCGTCAAAGAACTAGAGCCTGGTTTAAACGCTCTCTTTGGCTTAGAATATAATAGGTATGAAAATGAACATGCTGAAATATTTAATTCAGAATCATCTGACAGAGCTTTTGAAGAAGAAGTAATGCTATCAGGTTTCGGTTCTGCTCCAGTAAAATCAGAAGGTGCTGGAGTCACTTTTGACCAAGCAACAGAAAGTTTTACTGCAAGGTATACACACGAAACTATTGCGATGGCTTTTGCTATTACTGAAGAAGCAATTGAAGATAATCTTTATGACAGACTAGCAGGTCGTTACACAAGAGCACTAGCTAGATCAATGGCAAACACAAAGCAAGTAAAAGCTGCTAATGTGTTAAATAATGCTTTTGACTCAAGCTTTGCTGGTGGTGATGGTAAAGAGCTTTGTGCTACTGATCACCCACTTGCAAGTGGTGGAACTCTTTCTAACGAACTAGCAACAGCTGCTGACTTAAGTGAAACATCTCTTGAGCAATCAATGATTGACATTGCTGCTTTCGTAGATGAGAGAGGACTTAAAATTGCAATGCAAGGTGTTAAGTTGATAATTCCAAAAGAATTACAATTTACAGCTGAGAGAATTTTAAAGTCTCCACAAAGAGTTGGTACAGCTGATAATGATATAAACGCTATGGCTAATATGGGTATGATTCCACAAGGTTATAGAATTAATCATTATTTAACTGACACTGATGCTTTCTTCATTATGACTGATGCTCCTAACGGAATGAAAATGTTTGTTAGAAGCCCAATCAAGACAGCTATTGAAGGTGACTTTGATACTGGTAATGTAAGATTCAAAGCAAGAGAAAGGTATTCATTTGGATTCTCCGATCCTAGAGGTATTTTCGGCTCACCTGGTGCAGCTTAAAATCTTCTTGAATAAACTAAAGGAAGGGGCTTACATGAGCCCCTTTTTTTATGTATAATATAATTACCAAGAATAATAATCACTGATATAGACTGGCTTGGCAGACACCCTAGAGGACTATATCTTTAAACTAGGAGATAAAAATGGCAGGAGTACATTTTACAGGACCAATACTTTTTGCTGGTAAAAACAACGAAAAGAAATGGTTTGAAAACTTACCAATAGATAAAAACCCAGACTATGTGGTTTACTTTGATGACTTTGATAGAATCGGTTTTGATTCTAATACTGGACATAGATGGACAGTAGTAAAAGATTCAGGTGCATCAGTAGCTATTGCAGCAGACCAATTAAATGGTTTAGTTAATTTAAATTCAACAGCTACTACCGATAATGATGGAGCTTCAATACAAAAAAATGAAATATTTCAAGTGCAAGCTAACAAAGATTTATGGTTTGAAACAAAAGTTAGAACCTCTGATGTGACAGACACAGATTTGTGTTTTGGTTTTACAGTAAACTTTGCTACTGCTCCTGAAAATATGTTAACAAGAGATGATAGAATAGTTTTTCAAAAAGATGATGGAGATGCTTCTATTTTATGTAAAACAGAAAAAGACGGCACAGAAACATCAACAGACTCTGGTATTGATATGACAAACGATACAGACGTTACACTTAGTATTCGTTGTCAAAGCACAGGCAAAGTTGATTTTTTTGTAAATAGAAAATTAGTTGCAACACACACAGATAATATTCCAACTGATGAAATTTTAACTATAGCGGCTATGTCTTTATCAGGAAATGCTACAGGCACTAAAGTTACATCAATTGATTATATGTTCGCTGCATCTGATAGATAAGGAGATAAATTATGGGTTTACAATTACAAGTAAAATCCTTTAAACCTATTGCAGCATCTACTACAAGTGTTGCAGCAGCTCAAACTCTAGGTGGTGCAGGTAATATGACATTAGCAGGAACAGCAGCAACTTTTAATGGAACAAATACAGCTGCTCTTGTATCATTTACTTCAACTGGCAATATTTCAGGGGTAAACTTTACTATTACAGGAACTGATATTAATGGAAATGCTCAAGAAGAAACAAGAGCTGGTCCTAATAATACAACAGTGTTTTCTAGTAAATTTTTTCTAACAGTTACACAAATAGCTGCTGATGCAGCAGTAGGCACAAACACTTCAGCTGGTAATTCACATCATGCTTTAGGTGCAATTTTTTCAGGAGCAACTAGAGTAAGAGGTATGAATTCTACAACTGGAGGCACTGCTGATGCTGAAATAAAGTTTAGAGAAAGCTCAGGTGCAGGCACTGTAAAGTTTTTTTACTCATCTGCAACAACAACTCAAGATTATATGGAGCCTTATATACCTGATGATGGTATATTGTTTAGAGAAGGAGCTTATATAGAAATGATATCTGGTAGTGTGAAAACCGCAACTGTTTATTATGGATAAATACACAGCAGATCTTCTTGGTTTTAAAAAAGGTGGTATGCCTCCAAAAACCAAGAAGTATTTTAGGTCTACGGAGTCTGGAGCGGGTATGACTCAAGCAGGTGTTGAGAGATATCGAAGAGATAACCCTGGCTCCAAACTCAAGACCGCTGTGACTGAAAAAAAACCATCAAAAGGTAGAGCAAAAAGAAGAAAGTCTTATTGTTCAAGGAGTAAAGGACAGATGAAAATGCATAATATTAATTGTCAAAAAACTCCAAAGAAAAGAATCTGTCAAGCGAGAAGAAGATGGAGGTGTTAAATGCAATTATCAGACAATTTTTATTTAAGTGAATTTACAAAATCACAAACGGCTTTGAGAAATGGTATTGACAATACTCCTAATCAAACTGCAATCGTTAATATCGAAAATTTATGCAAAAATATTCTTCAACCAGTTAGAGACTATTTTTTATTACCTGTTTTTATTTCTTCAGGTTATCGCAGTCCTGACCTTAATGCAAGGATTGGTGGAAGCAGGACTTCTCAACATTGTTTAGGACAAGCAGCAGACATAGAAATTTTTGGAATAGATAATAACGAACTATCTGATTGGATTAATGACAATTGTACTTATGATCAGTTAATTTTAGAATTTTATGATGGGGTTGATCCTAACTCAGGTTGGGTACACGTATCTTACAATGAAGAAAACAACAGAAAAAAATATATTAGAGCAGATAAAAATGAAGAAGGAAAGGTAGAGTATACATTCGTATGACTATGAGTAGAAGCCAAATGAGGCAACAAATAACAAAAGGACCTCAAAAGAAAAAATTTATAAAGAAAAAAAGAATTCGTATTGTAAGTGGAAACAAGAACGCTAAGGCAAAAAGAAGGTAGGTAGACAGTTTAAGCCTAATTATTTATAATTTATTAAAGGAGTTTTATATGACAAAATTATGCCCAAGAGGAAAAGCAGCAGCTAAAAGAAAATTTAAAGTTTACCCCTCGGCCTATGCAAACGCTTACGCTTCAAAGGTTTGTGCAGGAAAAGTAAAAGATCCAAGCGGAGTAAAAAGAAAAGATTTTAAAGGACCTAAACCATCTGGAGGTGGAGGTACTGGTAAAGCTGCAAGAAAAATTAAAAAAGCAGGAATGGGTGCTTTAATAGCTGGAGCTGCGGCTGTGCCTATAATAGGCAAAATGTTAAAAAAGAAAAGAAGAAAATCAGGCACTGTTCAGGCAAGTGGACAGGTTAATCCTGTAACAGGTGAGGGTATGGATAAAACTGAGATGGGTAATACTAATGAAAAAATGATGACTGCTATTAAAAATATGAAAGGACCTTTAGGTTCTAAAAAAGGCGGTATGAAAGTAAAAAAAGCAGGTCTAGGTTTAATGATGCTGGCAGGTAAGAAGAACAGAAGAAAGATGGGAAAGAAAATGAAAGATAGTAAACTAAATATGCTATCACCAGGATTATACGGTATGACACAATTAAAAGATGGAGGTATGCCAGAATCTACAGGTTCACATATACAACAAGATATTGATGGTCAAAGTTTTACTAATGCATCTGCTCAAGCTTACTATAAAGATTTATTGAAGTAATGTCTGGTTTAAAAAAATGGTTTGCTCAAAAGTGGGTAGACATAGGCAGTAAGAAAAAAGATGGTAGTTATGCAAAGTGTGGACGAAGTAAACAAAAAGCAGATGCCAAGAGAAAGTATCCTAAATGTGTACCACTAGCAAAAGCTAGAAGAATGTCAGAAGGACAAAGAAAAAGTGCAGTTAAAAGAAAAAGAGCAAAAGCTCAAGGAGTTGGTGGTAAACCCACTAACGTAAAAACATTTGCTGTCAAAGGTGGATTAGCAGATTATTATAGAGGAGTATTGTAATGTCTAGAATGAATCAATTAAAAGCTTTAGCAAAAGAAGCTAAAAGAAAAGGTGACAAAGAAAAGTACGAAGAAATACGTGGTGATATATTTAAAGAGTTTGACTTTGACATAGGTAAGTTTTCTAAAGGTGGCGGAGTAGCTGTGCGAGGAACTAAATTTATAGGTGTTAGATAATGGCTACATCAGGAACAACAGCTTTTGATTTAAATATAGATGATATTATAGAAGAGGCTTATGAAAGAGTTGGACTGCAAACGAATTCTGGTCAAGATTTAAAATCAGCTAGAAGAAGTTTAAATATTATGTTTTCAGAATGGGGTAATAGAGGAGTTCACTTATGGAAAGTAGAATTAAAAGAACAATTACTAACAGCAGGAACTGCAACTTATACAGCACCAACAAATGCTAATGATATATTAGAAGCTTATGTAAGCACAACTACAGGCACCACTTCAACAACAAATGATGTGTCCTTAACAAAAATAAGTAGAAGTGAGTATGCCGCTTTACCAAATAAAGGATCACAAGGACAGCCTAGTCAATATTATGTAGATAGACAAACTACTCCTACAATTACTTTATATCAAACTCCAGATGCATCTACTTATACTTATGTTAAATACTATTATTTAAAAAGAGTAGAAGATGCGGGAGCATACACAAATCAAGCAGATGTAGTTTTTCGTTTTATACCTTGCATGGTAGCAGGTCTTGCTTACTATTTAAGTATGAAAAAAAATCCTCAAGCTATGCAAGCGATGAAAATGGTTTATGAAGATGAATTACAAAGAGCCTTAACAGAAGATGGTCAAAGAACTTCTGTATACATCACTCCACAAACTTATTATCCACAAGGTGCATAATGGCATACGCAAAAGGTAAATACGCAAAAGCAATATCAGACAGATCAGGAATGGCTTTTCCATATAATGAAATGGTCAAAGAATGGAACGGTTCTTTTGTTCACAGGTCTGAATATGAGTCTAAACATCCTCAGATAAGAAAAAAACATATTAAAGGAGATGCTATCGCTTTAGCAGATGCTAGACCAAGACCTAAAGATGACAACAAAGATTTTATATTATATATCAGTAATGGTTTTTTCGCAAACACAGGAGATTCAGGTATAACTGGTGGTGCTAGTATGTTACCAAGTAGTAGTGATAATATTTTAGGAACTAAACTAACTTCTTTTAGTTTAAGTGCATCTATAGGAACTAATTTTACTGTGGTGATTTCATGAGTATTACACATTCAGTTTTTTTAACACAAGTTAGAAACTATACTGAAGTAGATTCTAATGTATTGTCTGATACTATAATTGATCAGTTTATAAGAAATGTAGAATTAGATATAGCCAGTAAAGTTGATTATGATGATATACGTAAATATGTAACTGCTGTTACAGGCACGCAAAGATATTTGAATGTTCCAGATGATTGTATCATTATAAGATCGGTACAGATAATTAATAGTAGTACTAGAGACTTTTTAGAGAAAAGAGATACATCTTTTGTAGCAGAATTTAATCCCACTGATGCGACTGGACAACCTAAATATTTTGCTAATTGGGATGACAAAAACATATTATTTGCCCCAGTTCCTGATCAAGCTTATGAGATACAAATGAACTATATTAAAGATCCAGATCACTTCAATAACACAACAACTACCTTTTTATCACAGCATCAAGAAAATTTATTACTGTACGGAGTTCTTACAGAGTGTTTTAGTTATTTAAAAGGCCCTATGGATATGTACAACTTATATAAAACTAAGTATACTGAAGAGATACAGGCGTTTATGTTACAACAAATGGGAAGACGTAGACGTTCTGAATATGATAATGGTGTGATGAGATTGCCTTTACAATCGCCATCACCATAATTTAAAAGGAGATAAAATATGGCAATAACAACAAGTGTAGTATGTAATGTATTTAAGACTGATGTTCTAAAGGGTACACATAATTTCACTAACCCTGGTGGAAATAGTTTTAAGTTAAGTATGTATACATCAAGTGCAACTCTTGGTAAGTCAACAACATCTTACACATCCGATAATGAAGTAAGCTCACCATCTGGTTACAGTGCAACTGGTAAAGCCTTAGTGGCAGTTACACCAGCATTAAGCACTGATACTGCTGTGGTAGATTTTGCAGACTTATCTTTTGTGGGTGTAACACTTACAGCAAGAGGTGCTTTAATCTATAACGATACAGCGTCTGGTGATCCATCAGTTGCAGTATTAGATTTTGGTGGAGATAAAACAGCTACTTCAGGTACATTTACAATACAGTTTCCAACTGCTGATGCTTCAAGTGGTATTTTAAGAATAGCATAGTAACAGGAGTATGGTTCAGTGACTACTAGAACATTTACAGTCACTGTTGTAGGTGGTAATCCTTCAAACCATCCATATCATAATGTAGGTTCTAGTAACAAATATGCTATTGATGGGTCTACTGCCACAGCAGATGTAACATTAAATCTTGCTGAAGCAGGAACTTATGTTTTTGACCAATCGGATAGTTCAAACGGTGGACATCCTTTAAGATTTTCTACTACAGCAAATGGTACTTGGGGTGGTGGGAGTGAATACACTACAGGTGTAACTACTACAGGAGTCCCTGGTAATGCAGGTGCAAAAACTACTATAGTGGTGGCAATTTCTGCACCTACCTTATATTATTATTGTACTAATCATTCTAACATGGGTTGGACAGCTAATACTGTATCTGCAACCTCTTGGGGAATGTTGTCTTGGAATACAGGAACTTGGGGTAATCAAGCAGATGGTGGATTAACTGTTAGTGGTATTTCTGCAACAAGTTCTGTTGGATCTGTAACTATTGATGCTGTTATAAATACTGGATGGGGTAGAGTAGCTTGGGGAGAATTTGGTTGGGGTATTGGTGGTCAAGTAGTAGCATCAGGTGTTTCTTCTACAAGTGCGATAGGGTCTCCCTCTTTAACTATAACAGGTTCAACAGCTGCAACAGGAGTATCTGCAACTACATCTGTAGGCTCAACTACGCAAACAATTGTTCAAGAAGTAACAGCCACTGGAGTAAGTGCAACAACTTCAGTCGGTAGTGTTGTAGTAACACACACAGGATTAGTAGCACCTTCTGGAGTAGCAGCAACTACAACTGTAGGTAGTGTAAGTATAGATGATAGATTTTTAGTTGGTTCTGGTTGGGGTAGATTAAGTTGGGGTAACCAAGTATGGGGTGGAGCATACGCAGTTATACCAACAGGAGTTAGTGTAACTTCAGCTAACGGAAGCGTAACTACCACTGCAAATGCAGATGTTACTGTTACTGGTGTGGCAGCTAATAGTGCAGTTGGAACTGTTGCAGGTATATCAGCAGATGTTTTAATTACACAAACTGGATTAGGACTTACAAGTGCAGTTGGAAGTTCATCTGTAGAAATTACTTTTGGCACTACAGTAACAGGAGTGTCTTCTACAACTGGAGTAGGTTCAGTAATCGTAGCTCCTAAGTTAGAAGTAGATGTAACAGGTGTGGCTTTGACAGGTTCGGTAGGCTCAGTTACTTTTACAATTACTGGTTCTGTGTCACCAACTGGAGTTTCTTCTACTGGATCAGTAGGTTCTATTGTTCCTGTATCTGGATATAATGTAACTGGCGTGTCTTCAACATCAGCAGTAGGCACACCAACAGAGGTTACAGGTACTGGAGTAGTGGATAATGTAACTGGAGTGGTATTGACGAGTTCAATGGGAAGTGTAATAATAATAGCATGGTCAGAGATAGATACAGGTACTCAAACGACTTGGACTGAGATAACAACAGCAGCATAAAGGAAAATATATGGCATCTACATATTCATCAGATTTAAAACTAGAACTCATGGCTACTGGTGAAAACGCTGGTACATGGGGTGATAAAACAAACACAAATTTAAATTTAGTACAACAAGCAATAGGTGGTTTTGAACAAGTAACAGTTGGTGATGGAGCTACAGTCGCACTTGCGATGACTGATGGCACTATCTCAAATGCAAGAAACATGGTTGTTAAAGTGGCTACTGTTACCCTATCAGGAGCCACTGTATTAACAGTACCTGACAGCATAGAAAAAATGTACATATTTGATGTAACAGGGGTAACAAACCCAACCAACTTAACAATAAAAACTGCAAGTGGATCTGGTTTTTCTCCAGATCAACAAAAAATATATTTTGCATACGCAGACGGAACAAACATTGTTGAAGTATCACTAGATAGCTTAGGTGGTGCCGTAGGTTCTGCAAGTTTACCAACAGTGCCTGTAACAAAAGGTGGTACAGGTCTTACAGCATTAGGTTCTGCAAACCTACCACTTAAGGTTAATAGTGGAGCAAGTGCTTTAGAATTTGGAGCATTAGCAGTAGCTGGTGGAGGTACAGGATCAACTTCTGCATCAGATGCGAGAACTGCTTTAGGTTTAGCAATAGGAAGTGATGTACAAGCATACAATGCAGACACTGTTTTAAAAGATGTGGCAAACACTTTTACTGCTGGACAAAGAGGAGCTACACAAACTGCAAACGCAACTGGCTCAACTACCCTAGACTTTGATCTTTATCAGAACTTTGTCTTGACTTTTACTGGTAATGTAACCTTAGCTAACCCTTCTACAGAATCAGTTGGTCAAGCTGGAGTAATAATGATCATACAAGATGGCTCTGGTAGTAGAACACTATCATTAGGTACAGATTATGAAACTGCTGGTGGTTCTGGTATTACCATATCAACAGGAGCTAATGATATAGACATTTTACCATATTTTGTTCAAAGTGCTGATAATATCTTATTAGGTGCAGCTCAATTAGATTTTCAATAAGGAGTTTTTATGCCTGTTAATCAAGGTTCTAATTTTAATTTCATTACTACTAACCCTTATGCTTTTAATGATTGGGGTGGCACTTTAGGAAGTCCATATACAACAACTAGAGGAACAGGCGGTGGACCTGGAGGCACTTTGCAATATAGATACGCTTCTCCAATCAGTTATACAAGTGCGTCTGATGCTGGTCGAGTAGTGTTTGGTATGCATCAAAAAGTAACAAGATATATGGCAATATCATCTGGTACAAGTGTTAATGGACAATTAAGTCAAATTCAATCACCTGGTTTGTGGTTTCACTGGACACCAGCTGGTAGAACTCATTTTAGGTTTCAGGGAGACAACACCAGTTATCAAACTAATAGTCCAGGTTATATTCAGCCTGCTAGTCCTACTAATCCACCTTTTGTTATACTTGATTTACAAGCAAGTGTGTCTGGAGGTAATGCACCTGGTGTAGAAGCATATTTATATCATGGACAAAATGCACAATTAATAAGACAAATGGGTTTTGCAGCAGACACAGATTCAGTTTGGAAAGTGTATCACGCAGGTTTTGATGGTGGTTCTTACCCTAGTGCTTGGGATATGGAACCGATAGCTAGTGGTAATCCTTATCAATTTGATCAAGTAACACAGTTTTAAAAAGTATTTGTATTCTTTGATTAATACGTTATTATACGATAATGGAAAAAAATAAAACCACTGAAAATAAAGATAATAAAAAAATTACAGGAATGTTTGGTATTCCTATTTTTGAAAAAGATTTTGTATTCAAAGAAAAAAAAGAGTTTATTGAGTGGTCAAAAAAACAAGGTGGGAGAAAAATAAGTAATGTTGGTGGTTTTCAATCAAACGATTACATTAGAAGTAAATATGAACTTAAGGAAAAGTTTGTAGAGAAATTAGCAAAAGATGTAGGTGATGCCATACAAGCATATGGTCCTGGTAAATTTAGATTGATTTGTACAGCAGTTTGGACAAATATTAATGGTCCTGAAGCATGGAATATTACTCACACACATCCACAAACAGATTTTACAGCAACTGTTTATTTAGAAGTACCAGAGGACAGTGGTATTTTAATAATAGATAGTGTGGATCAGATAATGAATTTTCAAAAATTTTACAACGTTCCTTTACAAGCAGATAGTTTATTTGCTAGGTTAAAATACTCTCACTATCCAAGAACAGATAGTTTAATTATATTTCCTGCACATTTACCTCATTCCGTAACAGTTAATAAATCTAACAAAGAAAGAATATCAATATCAGCTAATTTTGCCGTAGAAAGAAAAGATGAAACACAAACTAACAATAGTTAAAGATGCAGTTCCTTTACATTTGTTAGATTTGCTTAAAGATTGGTCAATACAATGTGAAGAGTGGAGTTTAAAATACCCAGTAAATCATTCGATAGATGAAAGATTTCCAAAAATTAATTTAATTAACAACGATGGCAATACAATAGCAAAAGCAACAGGAGCAGGTATTGCTTATGCTATTTTATCTATGATACATCAAAAATGTAAATTAATTACTATGAATGTTTACTGTGCTGGTATAGGAGTTAGAGATAAGCACACTTATAATAATATGCACACTGATCACAAACATGATATGCCACCAGAAGCAAATGTTATTAAAGTTTTAGGTCTTTTAGAATCAGACTGGAAAGAAGATTGGGGTGGTGGTTTTCATTGGGATGGTAAAGATTATTATGCACCTCCTGGTTCTTTTATGATTTTTAATCCTGGGATACCTCATAAAGCAGGAGATATTTATTGTGAAAAAAAACGCTGGGCTATCGATTACAGTGTAGCGTCAAGCACCCCTTATGTGGTACAATCTCCATATAGTTAATTAATTATAAAGGAGATACATATGTGGGCTTTAGTAGATACTAATGGCGATAATAGTGTTACCGAGGTTATATCTGCACCTAAGTCAATGACAATTGATGGCATCAAACATCCTAAAGAGATTTTTTCTTTATGGTCTGAGAGTGAATTAAACGCTGTAAGATTGTTTACGATTGTAAGAGCAGATACTGGCGACACTAGATTTAATGACTGGGATGGTGATGCAACTTATGCTTATGACGCTGAAAACAATAGAGTTACTGAAACTATAAATTTGGTTGACAAAGATTTAGCTAATTTTAAAGTTGAGGCAAAAGCTACAGCAAAACAAGATGCTTTTGATAAAATGAAACAATTTGGATGGATGGTACAAAGAGTGACTATGGACAGCTCTCAAACTATACCTTCATCTGTGATTTCGTATTGTGCTTCTATCAGGTCTGATTGTACAGCGATTTGCACAGCCATTGATGCAGCGTCTAATATGACTGAAATAAAGGCATTGTATACAGACACTGTAGACAGTGAAGGAAATGTAACTGAAGTAGCTCGTGTCAATAGATGGAGTGACGATAGTGCAGTGCGTGACTTAAAAAGATAGGGCAATATTATGCCTTTAAATGAAGTTAAAATTTTACCAGGTATTAATAAACAAATTACTCCCACGGGAGCAGGTTCTGATCCTAGAGAATACAAATGGGTTGATTGCGATAATGTAAGATTTCGTTATGGATACCCAGAAAAAATAGGAGGTTGGGAACAAACAACAACTAATACTTTAGTGGGTGTGACAAGAGAATCTCATATTTGGGCTGATACTACAGGTAGAAGATTTATTGGTTTAGGCACTAATAAGGCTTTGTTTGTTTATTATGATGGAGCATTTTATGATATTACTCCCCTAGACACAGCTAAAACATCTTGTACTTTTACATCTTCTAATGGTTCGGCTACAGTTACTATAAATAAAGCAGGACACAGTTTAGTGGAAGGAGATTTATTTTTGTTTAGCAGTGTCACCTTACCAGGTGGTGGTGCAACTGGCTTTACCGCATCTAATTTTACAAATAATACTTTTCAAGTAATCACAGCGACATCAGATAATTTTACCGTAACTATGGCTAGTGCTGAATCTGGTACGGGTATGAGTGCTGCAGGTAGTGTCACAGTTACTCCTTACTTTAAAATAGGTGATGCCTTTCAAACTGCTGGATATGGTTTTGGTACTGGAAGATGGGGTGGTGAAACATTTCCTCTTGCATCAAATACATTAGATGGAGCTTTACTTAACGACAGTGCTGGAACAGGAGGATCAGGAACTTCCATAACACTTGATTCGACAACAAACTTTTCTTCTACTGGTGGCACTATTTTAATTGATAGTGAATTAATCACTTACACTGGTAAAGCTGGAAACGATATAACTGGTATCTCTAGAGGTGTATCTGGCACTGCAACCGCAGCTCACAGTGACGGAACAACAGTGATTGAGGCCTCAACATACTATGGTTGGGGAGATGCTACAGATACTTCAGCAGTAATTTTAGAGCCTGGTAATTGGTCTTTAGATAATTTTGGTGAAATACTTATAGGAACTGTGAGAAATAATAAAAGTTTTCAGTGGAATCCTTCAGTATCTAATTCTTTAGGTACAAGAGCAACTGTCATATCAGGAGCTCCAGAAAAAAGTGTTATGACTTTAGTATCTGATAGAGATAGACATTTAATACATTTAGGAACAGAACCTACTATAGCAAGTGGAACACAAGATAAAATGTTTATAAGATTTTCAGATCAAGAAAGTTTAACTGATTATACCCCTACTTCAACAAATACAGCTGGTACTTTTAGGATAGACAATGGTGCTAAAATAGTAGGTGGAGTTAATGCAGGTGCTTACAATTTAATACTTACTGATACAGCAGCTTATAGTATGAGGTTTATAGGGCCTCCTTTTACTTTTGGTATTGAGCAAGCTGGAGCTAATTGTGGTTTAATATCACAACACGGTATAGTGGCTGTTAATGGTGTGGTTTATTGGATGGGACAAGCTGGCGGGTTTTATTTGTACGATGGTACGGTAAAAAAAATAGCGTGTACAGTAGAAGATTTTGTTTTTACAACCATAGGCGATGATGATTTAGGATTAAATTTTGATGCCTCTGATGTTATATTTGCGGGTTACAATTCTTTGTTTGGAGAAATAAATTGGTTTTACCCAAAAGCAGACTCTAATCAGATAGATCGAGTAGTAACTTATAATTATCTTGAAAATGTTTGGTCAATAGGATCTCTAGCAAGAACTACTTATTATGATAAAACTGTTTTTGATAATCCTTATGCTACAGATTTTAATCAATCCGCTGTACCCACATTTCCAAATATTCAAGGTGTTACTAATATAAATGGTGCAAGTACTTTGTATGCTCATGAAAAAGGTAATAATCAAGTAAACTCTACCGCAACTACTCCTATAGTCGGTAGTATACAAAGCGGTGATTTTGAAGTTAGTGGCCCACAAGTAGGAACAGGAGAATTTTTTATAAAGGTAAGAAGATTTATACCAGACTTTAGAGCTTTAAAAGGTAACGCAAAAGTTACAATAAATTTAAAAGATTTTCCAAGTGATACAGAGGCTAGTAGTAGTTTAGGTCCTTTTACTATATCTAGTTCTACTCAAAAAGTAGATACAAGAGCTAGAGCTAGAGCCGCTAATTTAAAAATAGAGAATACAACCTTAGATGAAACTTGGAGGTATGGTACTTTTAAAGCAGACACTCAACTTGATGGTAGGCGTTAATGAATGGACATAAAAAAAATTGTAAGTATTGATAATGAAAAAATTTGGAAAAGTGATCATACTTCAAACCCTTATGCCATAGTTTTAAATGCAAAAAAAATATGGAAGTTTACAAAAAATGAATGGCCAGAACAGTACAAATTTTATTCTGAACTTATTAAAAATAATGCTATAGATTTTAGATGGGGTTTACAAAAACAAAAATCTTTTAAAATTTTAAATATAAAAGAATACTGTTATTTAATGGCTCCACCTGATATAATATATAGAGTTATTAGGAAAGAACCTGAAAAAAAGAAAGGTAAGAAACGTGGCTAAAATAGTAACATTTATACCCGATCCAAAACAAGAATACTCTGTTGAAAATCAAAGATTAATAAATTTGGCTCTACAACAGATAATACAAAAATTAAATTTTTCTTATCAAGATGATTTAAAAAAAGAACAACAAACTTTTGAGTGGTTTTTGTCATGACAATACAATACAAAAATGCAGGATTTAATTTATCTACCACTGGCACTACTTCTATACTTACAGCTCCTACAAGTGGTAGATGTTTAGTAAAACAAATACAAGCTCACAACGGATCATCTGGTGCTGTAAATTTAGTTACACAAGTTACTGATACAAGTGCTACTGCTACTTTTAGAATAGATAATGCCTCTATTGCAGCTAACACTACAAGACAAATTATAGCACATACTTTGGTGTTAGAAGAGGGTGATGTTTTAAAAATGACAGCAGGAACTGCTAATGAAATACAAGGCATAGTATCTTATGCTTTGGTAGATCGTTCTTTACAAAACGGCTAATATTAGTATATTTATAAGATGTTGATTCAAGAAGCAATACTTAAAATTGAAAACATAATTACCAAAGATAACTGCAAAAAAATGATTTCTTATATGGATGAACATTGTAAGACAAAAGCAGAAGTTATGGGTAAATTAGGTAGAGCTGAAACTGATACTAAAACTAGGGATGTTTTATCTCATTGGTTAAACCCTAATGATTATGGTGCTCCTGCATATTATAAAATAGTTGAGGATGCTATTAAGGAGGCTATGATTAAATATTCTAAACACATTAAATTTTTAG
>CAACVD010000834.1_pt1 | contig 14924 bp, 19 predicted proteins | sample 2381771 | NCBI WGS metagenome assembly CAACVD01 (sample SAMEA5211965, study PRJEB30684) | marine metagenome | biome: Marine; feature: Epipelagic; material: Water | collected 2015-10-15 | depth 15 m | reverse complement strand
TATAATCTATTAGATTTATCTTACAGAAACGCAGCCTCTGTTGTGTTCTTATGGAAAACAGAAAATAACAAAGAAAAGAAAGCTATTAAAGAAGAACTAATGGCTGATTTAGATGATAAAACTGCTGAAGAATTATTACAGACAGCATGGAAAAAAAAGTATAATTTTTTAATGATTAAAGTAAATGAACCTACCAAAGATAGATATTATATAAACTTTGATAAAGTTGTTTTTGAGGATGAAGAAAATGATGATGAAATAGAAAATGAAAATATAAATCAAAATATAATTGAAAATAAAAGTAATTCAAAAAAATAAAATATTATTATAATATATAAATATGTGTAGTGATTCATATACTTTAAGATTGAGTAATGTATCTAATGTTGCTAATGGAGATTTAGTTAGAGTATCAACTGATAAAAGTTCATATACAGTAAGAATACCTAACGATTTAAGATCAAAAGGAAAATGTAAATTAAGTGTTAATTCAGTTCATATTCAAGTAAAAAATGGAACTGGAAATAGCATAGTACCAAATAACTCTCATACTGCTTTAATTCAAGCAGAAGGCATTAGTTTATTAGGTTATAATAATGAAAGCGGAAATAATAATATTCTTTGTGAAATGGGAATTGATAGTAATAGAAATGATATTAGATTAGATGGTGTGAGTGCCCCAGTTTTTACATGTCCAGAATTACCAGCAGAAATTACTATTAATAAATTAGTGTATGATCCAAATAATAATTTTTTACCTATACCTATGAATAATTATACTACTGATGTTGTCCCATGTGTTGTAGTTTTACAATTACAATTTTACGAAGATATGGATGATAAAAATTAAATTATTTTATATTTTTTTTTGTGTTTATAATTAGAAAAAAAAATATATTATAATGATATATAGAATAAAAATGAATATTGAAAATTATTCTAATTATTTGATTTATAATAATGGTGATGTTTATTCAATAAAAAGAAAAAAGTTTTTAAAACCTCGTTTTGATAAAGATGGATATAAAAGAGTTGATTTGAAAAGCGATGAAAAAAAAGCAACAACATTTACAATACATAAATTAGTAGCATTATGTTATTTAGATTTTAAACCAGCACCAAATTTAACAATAGATCATATAGATCACGATATATTAAATAATTATTTACATAATTTACAAATAATAACAAGATCTCAAAATTCAAGAAGAAAAAATGTTAAAAAGAAATCTGGATTAATGAAAGGTGTTTATAGATTAGGACAAAAATTTAAATCATTTATAACTATTAATAAGAAAAAAATTGATTTAGGAATATTTGATACTGAAAAAGAAGCACATGAGGCATATATGATTGAATTTAATAAAGAAATGATTGGTTGTATAATTTAACTTCACTATTTACTTCACTATGTTATTTTTTTTATTTTACTTTTTTTTTATTATATTATAATATATTTAAATGAGTTCTATTGACGATTTTATTGAGGAAGAAAGAAATGAAATAAATAATTTATTATCTGGATTAAATCAAGATCAATTACAATTTTTACAAAATGATATTACATTTATAAATTATTTATTATCTTTATTAAAAAGTCCAGCAATATCAAAAGAACAAAAAAACGAAATCAAAAAAGAAGTAAAAAAAGATATTAAAGATTTAAAAAAAGAAACGAAAAAAAAACAAAAAGAAAATATTGGAACATATACTTTAACAAGTCAAATAAAACCAAATACTAATGAAGTTGATGATGCTACTATTGATAAAGCACACATGACCCAAGCAAGTTCAATAGTTTATGATGAAAATGGAAGTTTTGAAAAGGCACAACAATATTTAAATCAAATGGGGATAGATTATGATATTGATACTGAATTGAGTAATAGTGATGGTTTAGTATTACATAATTCTAAAACTGGTGACACGAAAGTAGCATTTAGAGGCACTAAATTTACAAATGCTAATGATCTATATACTGATGGATTAATATTAACTGGTTTAGAACAAAAAGATGTAATACCAGAAACAGTAAAAACATTTGTAGGATCACCTAAAAATCAATTTGATGATGCTGTTGATTTAGTAAATCAAGCAACATCAAAATACGGTGAATTACCAAGTGAATCATTAGGTTTTAGTCTGGGAGGAGCAAAAGCAATAGCAGTAGCAGATAGAACTGGAATAGCTAAATCAACTACTTTTAATCCATTTTTAGGGAAAAATAATGTTTCGGCATCACCAACAAATTCTATTCATAATATATGGAGAACAACAGAAGACATACCAAGTATTTTAGTAGGTTTCAAAAATAATCACCTTAATTATAAAGTTAATACAATTCATCCTCATAAAGAAAGTTTAAATCCAAAAGAAGCACATAAATTAAGTAATTTTTTATCAAATAAAAAAAGGTCTGGTGGAACTTTGGAAGAATTATCTAAAAATGTCGCAGAAGCTGGTGGAAAATTAGGAGAAGCAGCCCAGATATTAAGTATGAAAAACTACATGAGAGGACAACCACAATTAAGAGATGTTGATTTATTAAAACATACTGATACAAGCACAGATATAAAACATCCACTTATAGGACATAAAACCGAAGATGTTACTGATTTTGATTTTAATGAATTAGAACCAGAATTCATGGAAAGTCAATTAAATATAAATTATCCAAGTAAAGAAGATTTAGATTTTTATGAAAATTATGCTAATGTATATGATGAGTTTGGAGAATTTGAAATACCCAGAGATTTAAAACAAAGTGCTACTGATACATTAAACGATTTAATACCAGAACCAGATATTAAAAAATTAGAGTATAGAATGGATGAAATATCCAGAAGTATGGCTGATTTAGAACAAAGATTTTATGATATTAAAGTTCAACCAGAACCCAGTGCTGGAATAAAACCAGTTGAAGTGCCTTTATTAGTACCAGAACCAGAAAAACCTATACCTTTTACTGATAAAACATATACAGATTGGACGCATAAGTTTAATAGTCAATCTGGAGTAGATACTATCATAAATCCAGATACAAATGAACCAGAATTAATATCAAATAGATTTCATAGAAATAGCAGACATGCGAAGGTTTGGAAAGAATTAGGAAATGAATTTACTGATAAAGAAAAAGAACATTTTGATACAATTGAAGATGAGTTTGGAATGGGTGATGATAAATTTTTATTAAGTGAAGAAGAAAGAAAATCATTATATAATGCTTCACCAGAAGAAGAAAATAAAATATTAAAAGATTTAAGTGAAGACCATTTAAAAAAACAAACAGCATTAGAAGATCATGTATCATTAGATATTGAAGAACCAGAACCTTTATTAGGTGATGTTGGAGAACAAAGAAGTATGACTAATGATTTAATTAGGTCAGCTCATCCAATTAATTTAGGAATAGGATTACTTGCTGGTGAAGGTGTTGAAAAAACTTTAAATATTTTAGATCCAGACCAAAAATTAAATCCTTATGTAAGAAGTGCTATTTCTGGAACGAGCACTGGTGCTATTGCTGGTTCAGCTGCCCTATATCTTGGAGGAAATCCTATCACCGCAGCTGCTCTTGCTCCAGAGATAGTTGCTGGAGGAGTAGGCGCACTTGCTGGTACAAAAACCTATGACGCATTAAGAAAATCTGGTGTTGATGAAAATTCTTCTGCTGTTGCCTCTGGAGTTGTTGGGGGAGCAGCTGCGGGGGCTACTTCTGCTTTGGTTTCTGGAGCAGCCACGGGGGCTGCGATTGGGGCGGGTGAAGCCGAATTTACTTTTGGAACTTCTGTTCTTGTTGGAGCTGCTTTGGGCGGACTAATTGGTGAAGGTGCTTATTTAAGACATAAATACTTTTAATTAAAAAAAAAATATAATAATAAATATATGATTACAAAGATTTATAATTATATAAACTGGGAAGAGTTTATTGAAGCAGAAAATTTAATAGGATTTTTAGTAAATAGAATTAGTGAGATTAAAGGAAATGTTAAATTAACTGATACTGAAAAAAAAAGTAAAATAAAAAGAATTGAATTATCTATTAAATGTATTAAATATACTTATGGAATTTAAAAAGGGATAATTTTTGAAAAATCATATATTTTTTTTTGTGGTTCATTATTAGTTGGTTTTTCAATTTCTTTTTTAACTTGATCTATTGGTTTTGTAACTACATCAACAACTGCCTTTTTAACTTCTTGCCCTAATGTTTCTTGCTTTTCTTTCTTTTTAGCATCTCTTCTTTTTTTATTTGCTTCTAACATTTTTTTAGTTGCTTCTTTTTGTTTTTCTGTTTGTTCTCTTTTTCTTGATCTACCGTCTGCTGAACCATCTTTTCTTCTTAATATTTTTTTGCCTACTTCTAATTCTTGTTTAGTAACCATTTCATCATTATCTAAATATTTCATTTCTTTTTTAGTTAATTTAGGGATTGAATCAGTTTCAATAAATCCATTATTAGTTGGGATCATATAAATTATTTTTTCTCTATATACAGTTTTTTCTGGAATTTCTTTTTTTATTTTTTTTGTAATAGTATTAACAGCATTTTTAGTCATTTTTGCTTTATCTTCTCTTGCCTTTCTCATTTTCTCCATGTGAGCCAGTCTTGCTTCACTTAAAGGTTTTTTAGGTTTTACTGGTTCTTCAATTACTTCATTCACAACTTCTTCTTCAATTAATTCTTCTTTTAAATCTTCTTTAATTTGTTTAACTGGTTTTTTTTTGATTGGAATAGGTTTTGATTTTTTTACTTTTACAGTTTTATTAGTAGTTCTATCAATACCTTTTTTTACTTTTGTTTCATAAACATCTTCATTAACCTCATTTAATTCATCAGTATCAACTGAATTATCGCTCATGTATTCTTCATCGTTAGTTTTCATATATATTAATGTAAGAAAATAATTATATAATTTAATTTCTAATTAAATATTAATTTTTTCTAATCTTGTTTTTTAATTCTATCTAAAAGTTCATTTAATACTATTCTTTTAGTCTTATGTTGTGCTTCATTTGTATCCTCTATTGGGTGCGTTAAATCAATATTTTCTTCAACATCTACATTATCTCCAGTAAAATCTAATCGTGGTCTTGGAACTTCTATTGATTGTGGTTGAGTATCTATCATTTGTCTTCTAACTGGTTCTAATATTCTCCTATTATTAAATCTATCTCTATTAAATACCTCAAAAAGAATACTTAATTCATAATTAACATTATTATTTTGTAATAGTTTATCATCTTGATTTGTAATTAATAGATCAATAAAATCAATATTTTTAGATTGTATTATACTGATTTGTCTAAAATCTTGTTGGTTCATGTAAATAATAAAACCAGAATTTTTATCAACACTAATCTTTTGTAATATAGTACTATTACCATTTCTGGTTGATTGTGTATTAGCTGATGATAAATTACTTCTTACTAAAATACTATGTACTGTTGCGAGATTACATACATTAGGAGATACAGTATTACCTCCAGCAGAAATTGTTATATCATCTTGTTCTTCATCCCATCCAATAACTTTATTAATATTTGATAAAATAAAATTAATAGTATGAGGATTAGAATTATCTTTATTAGTAAAAGTGATTTTATTAGTCATGCCATCATATTGAGTTCTAAATAAAGCAGAAAAATTAGCATCATCATTAAAATAATTTACTAACTGACAGATTGAATAGTTTTGACTTGGAAATGTTAAAGTATTATTAGTATCATAAACTAATTTATTATTTTCTAATTCTGTACTAATATTATAAAAACTATATGGAAACTCCATAGACATAATGCTTACATGGACTTCTTCATTTTCATTTACTTCAATAGAATTTTTTAAATAAACCCTTAAATGTGTATTATATCCAGTGGTTAATTCAATTGCTTCTTTACTTCTTATATGTAAAACATTACTTCTTTTTGCTTGAACTATTGGTGAGTAAGTATTATTCATATATAAATATAAAATATAAAAAAATAAAATATTAAAATCAAACATTAAGAAATAAAAAATGAAATAACTTCTAACTTCACTTTACTTTTGGAAAAAAATAATAAGAAATAATAAATCATAAATATTCTAAAAGAAGAAATAATAAGAAATAATAAATCATAAATATTCTAAAAGAAGAAATAATAAATCATAAATATTCTAAAATAAGAAATAATAAATCTAAAATATTCTAAAAATTTGAAATATGACTTCACTTGACTTCACTTCACTTTTTAAAAATTTAATAGTGAAATCAAAGTGAAGTGATACTATAAGGAATAACTACTTATATATACTATATATATACACTAATAAAAAAACATTAACAATTTTATTTATTATTTATATATATATTTACTTATATATTTATGACTTCACTATTTCACTTCACTATTGAAAAAAAAGGAGATTTTATTTTTTGTATTTTTTATTTTTTATTTTTTTTATATATATAGAAATAGCCTCAAACCCCAAAGTGAAAGGGAAGAAGGGAAATTAGAAACAAAAAAATATATATATATATTATATTATATAAACTATTTAGAATTAATTTTCTAATATAATATAAGAATGAAAATAAAAGCCACATTTAATTATTATAAAACTGATAATGATAATGAATATATAACACATGGAGGTGATAGAATTATGAGATTTGAAAAAATTGATGATAAATTTGTATATTATAATTCTAAATCAGCATCCAAGTTTGAAGATGATGAATGGTTCAATATAAACATAAATCAAAAAAGAAATAAAATTTTAAATAAAAATGAAGATTATTTTGAAATAAGATTTACAGAGCATTCAACTTTTTATTCACCAGAATGCTTTTTAATCCGTTTTTATAAAAGACCTTATTTATATGTTAAAGCACTTACAAAAGCATTAAATCATAAAATATAAAAAACTAAATTTGAGTACGACTAATATACTTCATTAATTTATGAGGATTTTTTATTTTTTTTTGTAAATAATTATATATAGTCCATTTATTTATTGAACTATTTTCAATAATATTTATTTTTTCAACCAGAGTATCTACATCATGTGCTATTATTTCATTTTTTTTTGTTTTATACATCCATATATATTTTTTCATTTTATACATATATATTACCATATTTCTAAATAGTTTATATATATGATATATATAAGATATTTCATATTATTTCTTATAATATATAAACTATTTAGAAAATAGAATATATATACATATAAGAATGACGAAATATAGTGAATATCCTAATGAAGAATGGATTGATTATAGCAGTAGTGATCCATATTGGAAATATGAAGATAAAATAGAAAAAGGAGAAACACTATATAGAATTACTAATCAAGAAGATTTTATGAAAAGAATAAAAAAAGATAAAAAAAGATTAAATGATATGATTAATGTAAGTTATAGTAATGGAGCTATTGATTTTAATATTTGGACTAAAAAAGAATTAAAATATAAACAATAAATATTATTTTTTTTTTGATCCCTATTTATAGAAATTATATTTTAATTCTTATATATATAATATATATAAACCATTTAGAAATGTGAATATATATATATATATAAGAAGAGATAAAATGAGTAGTAATAATAATAACCAAAATGGTTTAATTTGTAATCTATATACTTATGATGGAATTAATTATGAATCAAAACCATTTCAAAATAATAATGATAAATATAAATTAAAATTAGATAAAGTTGATAAAAATACTAATAAATATCTATGTTTTAATTATAATGAGGATAATAATGAAGATAAATGTTTATCTTTTTGGTCTGGTGTAAGAAATGAATGGGCAGATCATCCACCAGATCAAAAAAGATATAAAAAACGACCTTATAATTTCATCTCTTATAATCAATATGATAATAATTATCCTATGGATAATCAACCTTTTACAATTGAATATTATTCTATTCATTGTAACGCTCCTTTTGATTTAGTTTTATATGATGAAAGATTTAGAATTGAGAATGATGATGAAATTGTAGCATCTGCTTAATAATTTTTAATCAACAATTCTTTTCTATTACCAGAACCTATATCTTTGCCTTTATTAGCAACCCCTCTAACATTTAAGGATATTATTTTAAAATCTTTAAATATATTTCTAATATTAGAACTATCATTAATACTTAATAAAAAACGCCCTTTTATTTTTTTTAATAAATTAGAAAGTTCTTGATAATCAATTTTATCATCTTTATATAATGATTTTGAATTTTCGTATGGTGGATCTAAATAAAAGAATGTTTTTTTACCATCAAATTTTTTTATTATTTTTTTATAATCAGTACTAAATAATCTTGTATTTTTTAAATATTCTTTTTGTTTTTTAGCATTTTTTATTTTATTTCTAAATGATGAATTACTAACTGGTCTATATATTTTACCGACACCTTTACCAGAAAAAGTGCCACATGATTTAATAACTTCTGCTATGAATTTATCGTTATTATTTGAATGTTTTTTTTTGTAAAAATCTTCTTGAAATTGTTTATCTTGTGAAATATTAAAATTATTTTCATCCAAAGTAATACCTTTTTTAACAGCACCCCATGCTTCAATCAAATCTTTATCAATATCATTCAAAATAGCTTTTTTATTTTCTAAATCTTGATTTAAATATATAACCCCAGAACCAGCGAAGGGTTCAACATATAAATCATAATCATTAGGGATCATATTTGTAATAGTTTTTTTTATATTAGTTTTACTACCAATCCTACAGAATACTGGGATCATTATATATTATAATTAAAATATAATAAAATCAAAAAAAAAATATATAATAGAATATATAAAAATGGATGGAATTGAGAAAATCTCTGGTGTTAGACTTAAAAAAGGTTTAAGTAAAATAAAAAAAGATATTAACAGTAAAGTAGGTGCTGTATGGAAACTAAAAAAGCCCGAAGTAATAGATAAAATAAAAAAATTAAATTACAAATATGATTCAAAAAAAGAAGAACTAAAAACTGATAGTATGATTAGAAAACCTCGTACAATTAAATTATGAGTTAAAATATCTATCAATATTAAAATCTGTATCTTGTTCTTCTTTTTCTTTTAAATATTCTTCTATATTATTATCTTCATTCATTTTTTCTATAAATGCCTTATAATGTGTTAATATAAAACACTTAATTAAATATTCGGCAGCCCATGGAAATTTCTTTTCATATAATTCTTTTAAATGTAAAATTAAATTTTTCTTATCTTTACGATCTAAAAATTTATCGTCTAATACAATCTCAATACCACAAAACCTTTTTATATCCTCATTAAAAATATCGCATTCATTTTCACCACTCATCATATATTATAATTAAATATTTTATTTTCAAATTAAAATCTAATTATAATATATAAATAATGCCGAAAAAGAATTTGAATAATGATATTGTGAATGAGTATTTAGATCATATAAAAAAAGATAATGAAAAAAAATTATCTAAACAAACCCTTAAAACTTATGAAAATATTGGAAATAATTTACCTTTTAATATATTGACTAATCAAAATACGATTATCAAAAAATTAAAAGAGGTTTATGAAAACCCTAATACACTGGCTTTATACCTTAATATGATAATTCTGGTTAGAAAGTTTAAAAACGAAGAAGTTGATAAACTAATAAAATTTAGAAATCAATTAAGAGATAAAATTATTGAAGAAAGGAAAAACAATTTAGATAAACTGGATGATACTTTACCAAAATTAAGTGCTATTAATGAGGAATTAGATAATTTAGTTGGAGTGCCTTATATAGTCAATTATTTAATCATTAATCATGGGTTAAGAAATAAAGATATGAATTTAAAATTTATGAAAACTTTTGATAGAAAAATTGATGAAAACCAAATTAGAATATCTGGAAAAAAAGTTTTATTATTAATAAAAGATTACAAAACTGATAAAACTTTTGGAGAAAAAGAAATTGAAATAAAAAATGAAAAATTTTTAAAAGAATTAAAGTCATTAAAATTAAGTGATGGTGATTATCTTATCCCCATGAAGAATGGTGATAAAGTAAATAATCTAATTACTTTTAATGATAAAGTAAAAAAACTAACTATTATGAATTTAGGTCAAAATAAATTGGTTAAGATTGTTATTAAAGATCTCTTAAATAATAAAAATTTTAACAAATTAGAGAAACTATCACAAGATAGAGGCACAAGTATTCAAGTGCTATTATCAAGTTATAATCTACATAATGGAAATGATGATGAAAAAAAATAAATGTAATAATATATGGAAAAAAAAAAGTATCCTAAAAATTATACTACTGGATTATCTAAAAAAGATAAGGAAAAACAGAAGAAAATGTTGGATAAATCAACAAAAGATTATGAAAAAGGAAAATATACTGAAAGGAAAAAATTAGAATCATTTAAAGAAAAAAAATCTCCTTTTGTAAAACAAGTAAAAGAAAAATTAGGTGTCCCCATGAATTTTGAAAAAGTCGCAGATAAACTCACACGAACCAAAAAAAGAGAAAAGGAACTCTTAAAAGGTTTTGAAGAGATCTATGAAAAAGGCAAAGGTGCTTATTATAGTGCTGGGTCAAGACCTAATCAAACTCCAGAAAGCTGGGGCAAGTCCAGAGTAGCCAGTGTTTTAGTTGGTGGAAAATCAAGAGCCATAGATAAAAAAATTGTAGATAAATATAAGATCCCTAAAATATAATTCTAATAAGTTTTTTTATTTTTTTTTTATCATTATAATAATATAGATATGAGCGATAGAAATTTAACTAATATGGATTGTGGTTGTAGTGGTTCTTCTTCTGGTACTTCTGGTGGTGTAGTAATAACTAATAGAATGGTTATGACTGAACCATTAGAACAAACACAACCAGCTTTTACAGATCCTATCACATTATCATTAAAAGGATTAAATGGTTTTGGAACAAACGGTCAAATAATAGAAACAACTGGATCACAATTACAATATAGAACAGCACCAATAGAAAGCAATTGGATTAATAATAATGCTAATTTATATCCAAAGGACGGAGTTGATGAAAATGTTTTAGTAGGAGCAACAACAAATCCTAATAGTGTAAAATTTTATGTAACTAATGGAAATGCTGAAATAAATGATACTCTTAAATTAACTGGAACAAGTCAAGAATTACAATTTGTTAGTAATAGTCAAAACAAAGGAATATATTTTTATACTGCGGCTGGAACTTCTGCTGGTTGGAAAATGTATGGTGTTAGTAATCAAGGAGGCAGTGCGAGATTAGAACAATTACAAAACACACAATACATGCTGGAACTATATTCTAATGATAATTCAATAGATTATTATAAATTTCAAAGAGGCACATTTGATATAAGAAATCAAGGTTCAGCAGTAGGACAAAATAATAGTGCTATTAATTTTAAAGATTTTAATGATTCAAATAATAACAAGTTTAGATTAGATAGTAATTTAGATACAAAAAAGTTCAGTTTGTTATATAATAGTGGATCATTAGACGAAGATGTAATGGTTTTTAATTGTTCTACTAATACTGAAAGACAAATAACATTTGATAAAACACTATTCTATACTATTAATGGTGATCCTTCAACAACAAGCGATACAATATTTAAACTATCAACTAATTCTAATGATATTACAAATGGAGGCAATCCAATTATACAAATACAACATAAAGGATTAAGTGGAATGTCTGCTTCATGGCAGTTAGGAGATAATGGAGATGTTCTATTTGGAGGTGCTGGTTCAGCAACAGAAAAATTAAAATTATATACTTCTGGCGGTAATATAGAATTTTGGGGTTCTCAATTAGGTCAAACAAATCAATATGGTTCAATTAATTCTACAATTACGGATTTTTTATCAACTGATACAAGAGTAAAAAGATTAAAATTAAGACCAAATACACATACAACAACAATTCAAGAAAACAGTTCTATTACTGGTGATATTACATTAACTCTACCAAGCACAACTGGAACTCTGGCTCTGGATGGTGCGTTTCAAACCCCAGTATGGAATGTAGTAAATACAACTGAATTAATAGCAGACCCACAAGAAGATGATAGTAATGTATGTACTAAATTAACTATTAGTAGTGGTGCTGGTAGTAATGGTGATTGTTTATTACTTATTAGAGCAGATACAGATAATACTGTTGAAACATCCAATCCAAGAATACAATTACAGCAAGATGGAACATTTGTAAATGCTTTTGTAGAATTGGCTGATAATGATTTTCTAATTGGAACAACTTTTTCTGGTAGTGATACTGTTTTATATACTAATTCTGGAACACTCGCAATTAGTAATGATAGTGGTTCTTCTCAAAACATAGCAACATTTACTTCTTCTCTCACTGATTTAAAATCAACAGCAACAAAAGCAGTAAAATTACAAACAAATACAATAGAAGGCACAACAACTTCAACAAATACAATAGTAAGTCAAACGGATGGATGGAAAATTACATCACAAGCTTCAAACTCAACTCTTATTTTAGATAATGGTAATGGTTCATATACTCCTTATTTTAGTGTTGATAGTAGTAATAGTGCTACTGTGCCTATTCAAATATTAATAACTAATATAGGTTCTGCTTATGTTATTGGGAGAGATGGTGGCGGACAATCACAATCAAACCTACAACATTACTTCTATGGTGGCGGTATTAATACTAATATGTGGAGTGGTTTAAGTAATCAAAATAATACAATAACAAGTAGTTCAAGCGGATACTGGGAGTTTCAAACCACTACAAGTAATCAAATAGCTTTGAGAAATAGTGCTACAACTTATTATCCGTTTATAGGCACGGATACTAATAGCATCCCATTTAAAATAAATCTCAATTTTATATCTGGTAATGTTTTTGAAATAAATAATACAAACAATACATTAAGCGATATATCACATAGATTTTTTGGAGGAGAAGTAAGAGTGCCAAAACTCGTATCAACTTATCAAACCAATAATGAAATTGTAAGTGAAAGTAGTGGTTGGATTATAAATGCGAATAATCCTCAACTGGCTTTACGAATAAGAAGAATACCTACTGGTGGAAATTATGATCCAAACATAGGGACTATAAGTGATAGCATCCCATTTACTATAAGTTGTGGTTCATTAAGCGAGGTATATAATATAGTAAATACTCTAAATACTGAAGCAGGTATAGAACATCAATTTAAGGGAAAAATTGTATGTGCCGAGTTTAGAGGTGATAGTGGTGCCGGAAATAGAATTACAGATGATGCTACATCACTTCAAATATCTTCTGGTAGTGTTTATAAACTGTCGTTATTAAATAATACAAGTAATTATCCTTATTTAGGTTCAAATAATTCAACCGTAGATACATTTTTTATTCATATAAACGGTGTTAGTGGAAATCCTTATACTATTAGCCGTGATACTGGATTAGTAAATAGTTTTAGAGGTAATAGAACACAAGTAGTCACTGGTGAGTTTCAGTGCGACGATTTAATCCGTATTGGTATGATAGATAATAGTTTTACTTCAACTTTGAACTTATTTTTAGATATAAACCACGCCACAACTCCGCCTCCACTCCCGGGTGCGACATTTATAGCATTTAGATATAACGCTGGACTTATAGGACAAGTTCATCAATCTGGCACTTCGGCAGTAGTATATGCGACAACATCAGATCACAGATTAAAAGAAAATGTTGTTGAATGTGAAAATATATTAGATAAGATTGATAAGTTTTCAGTAAAAGAATATAATTTTATTAGTGATAGAGAAGAAAATATAAATGAAAAACATATTGGTTTTATAGCACATGAAGTCCAAGAAATAGATGAAAGGTTCAGTAGATTTGTTATGGGTGAAAAAGATGATATAGCTGAATATTGTAAATGCTGTCAGCACTTCATGTGTAAATGTAGTGAAGAATGTATGGAATGTGATGAAGAAGGTAATATGATTAATAAAGAAATGCGACCAAGATTTCAAGAAATAGATTATGGAAAATTAACTCCAGTATGTATTAAGGGTATTCAAGAATTACATACTATAATAAAACAACAACAAGAAGAAATAAATACTTATAAATCAATAATAGATAAATTAGTATCAGCACCAAGTTTTAAGGCGTTTAAAGAAAGTGTAGCTTAAATAAAAAAATCAAAATATATAATAAATAAAATGGACGCAGCTGCGATTATAGCAATCACGAGTGTAATTTTTACTGGAGTTTCTGGATTAATACATACTATATTTACAAGTATGAGTATTTCAAGATGTTCTAAAATTATTTGTTGTTTTGGATGCTTTGATTGTGATAGAGAAGTTGTTAATGATGAAGTTGTAGCAAGAGCAGTAGAAAATGAAAATCAAAATAATAATAATGTATAATAATATATATGGAAACTTATATTTTAATGAGAAGTGATAAGGATAAAAAAAAATGGATGATAATTCATGGAGAAAAGAAAATACATTTCGGTCAAAAAGGTTTTAGTGATTTTACTTTACATAAGGATCCTAAAAGAAAAAAAAATTATATAGCAAGGCACGAAAAAAGGGAAGATTGGAATAAATCTGGAATAGATACTGCTGGTTTTTGGGCTAAAAATTTATTATGGAATAAACCAGATTTAAAAGAAAGTATTAAAGATACTGAAAAAAACTTTAATATTAAAATTAAATTTAAAAAATAATATTAAATATATATATAATGAAACATTCTTCAAAAAAAGGATTGGTTAAATTAAAAAAATTAGATGAATCACAAAAAAAAAAATTAAAAGAACATTCAGCAAATCATTCAAAAAAGCACATGATGAGTATGAGAATGAATATGATGAGAGGAGATAGTTTTAAGGAAGCACATGATAAAGCTATGAAAAAAGTAGGAAAATAAATATTTAAAAATATATTTTTATTATATA
>CAACVD010000832.1_pt1 | contig 14932 bp, 15 predicted proteins | sample 2381771 | NCBI WGS metagenome assembly CAACVD01 (sample SAMEA5211965, study PRJEB30684) | marine metagenome | biome: Marine; feature: Epipelagic; material: Water | collected 2015-10-15 | depth 15 m | reverse complement strand
GGTCAATCTTTGCTTTGCTTGATAGGCTTGCTGTTTCATATCAAAACAAAATTTGATTGTTATATCATTAATCAAACTTGATGTATCCCCTCTTTGCTGTATTCCACTAGATGATGAAAACTCTGGACTCGCTATAATCGATGCAATCGAAGTTGGTTTGATACCGCTAGCGAATAAATCCAAAACTGGTTTCATTCCATTCTTGCCCTGAATAACTGAAATAGGCAACAATGGAATAATCTCTTTTTCAAGAAATTCGATTGCTGATATTTCTTCATCATTGATATACCCGGCTATTTTGTAGCTATTCAAAAATGTATTTAAAGCTTCCCATGCGACATAATCTATATCTTGTTGGCCTTGCTCCAAACACCATAAACAAATATCACCCGCTCCATTTATCGCATCTTTTGTTGTTGGTGAAATCAAACCTCCACCAAGATACCAGGAGCAAAAATATCGAGCATTTTCATCATCGACAGGGTTTTGAAATGAACCACCGGAATGTGTGAAATGAACAAATGAAAATATACGACCATCATTTCTAACCCACTTCTCTACATTTTCGATTCGATTATTGCCTAAATCATCGAATAAGCGAACTCTTGGAGCTTCTACATCATGTGGAGCTATTGCCAACCATAGTTTATTTGTTCCACCGCTTTCTGCATATATTACATATGCCGGGGTAGCTCCATAATCTACTGATAGTTGTTCATCATCGATTGTTTGTCCTGGGTCTCCAAAAACAATAGGCAAGGTTTTTTCTTTGTGTACTTCCAGAACATCTAAAAGAAAATTCACATTTTGAATTGCTGTCAATGGAGACAATGTTGGATTCACAAAGTCCGATAATTCGGATGCACTTATTCGAGCACCTTGACCCATTGAAGTTGCATGCAATGATGTTTCCAATACTGGCACCTCAATAGAACATTCAAAGTATCCTTTCTTTCGATCTCTGTGGCCGAAAATAGGCTCTTTAATCAAACCTTTAATCAAAACCACGCGATCATCAAAAGACTGTTGTTCATGGCTGTTTATGAGAATATATGAAAGCTCAGCAAAAGCATTTTCCAAAGTATTATTTTGTGAAGCTTGCAAAGCTATATCTTCACCGATCAGATAGCAAGCTATCGAAGTGCTATATGCTGAAACTTGAAAACCGATTTCAGATAAAGAGCTATTGAAATCTGGTTCTTCAAAAAGTCCGCCTTGAAGCTGAATCGATCCGAGCGAGGAACCAACAATCATTGGTTTTGTACTGGCATAATATACGCGACCATTCCAATCCAACTTTAAAATAAAAACTGGATATGCACCTTTCCATGATTGTCTCGTTTGTCTTATTGTCATATTATTTCCAATAGATTTATGGTCCCAACTCGCATAACCTCACCTTGTCCATTTCCTATAAGCTCTTCACCTGTGATCGATTCTATATTGATTTCAGAATCAATAATAGATAATAAATGTTGTGCTCTTCGATTATAGACTCTTGTATCATCATTGGTTGTAATGCTCGGAAGATATACAAGTGGCTTTTGACTACCTTCTAGCTCCCTTAATACACCCTCTAAAAGATATGGAACATCTTGATAAACACTTACCGGGAGAGCCCCTGATGATGAAGATGCCTTGTAGTAGTCTGGATCTGCATTTGAATCATAGAATGATGATATATCGACACCATCCGACCATGAAATCTGTATTGTTCTTTGGCTAGGTGAAAATGATTTTGAGTATCTTGTTTTGTCTGGTGTGGTTGTAACAATGTTCCCCCCTTCGATGCTTATTCTTCTGCCTTTACTATATTGTGTTCCGGTTATAGCAAGTGGCCCCAGGTAAAGACCACCCAATCTAAGTTGGTTATGTATTGTCTTTTGTGATGGAAACTCTAATGCCCATCGATTGGCTACAATACCATTCAAATTAACAACGATTGTAGCATCTTTCGGAATGAAAGATACATCCCCATCAAATGATGGTTCACCATCCAATAACACACTACAAAGCTTTCCCGAGCCTGCACCAAAAGCACCTTCTGTATTGGAAACAACATTGAAAAAAGATACATTTTCCCCTGCTTCACACATTGCAATATATCCTTTAAGCTCATTGTGGAAATAATATGTTTCATCCAGAATCGTAGGTGTTAATTGCTTTATGGTTTTGCCTTGCCTTTGATATGTATGTTTCATTCCTGAGCTTGTTTCAAAACTGAATAAGGTTTGCCATGAAGCTCCATCCCAGTATTTTAAAATAGCATCTTTGAAATTGAGATTGGATAAATGTAATCCGATTATATCGTTACCAAAATTGGTTGCTGTTGTCGATAACTGCAAAGCTATTCTTTGTGATGGAATACTTGTACCAGGAGATACCGGGGCACTGTTCCATTGTACTCTCGGAGAGGGTGATATATCATAGAACACATTATCGATTCCAACATTACTTGTGGCTTTTATATTCCATTCATCACCAATATATGATGGACCTCTTTGAGCAAAAACACCAATCCCATTTTTAATAAATTGTGGTTTTAAATTTGAAAATCTTTTTCCGATTAAATCATCTTCACTTATGCTTGTCATGTCAGCCAAACCATAGTTGTCAGTCGCGATCATTTTATAGTATCGACTTTCAGCAATAACGCTTCCGGGGCTTCCATCGATACCAAAAATCAATGTTGTTCTACTTGTAGAGCCGGCTGCTGTGGTACTTAAAGACTGATCTTTGAAACCAACATTAAATCTTCTTAATGAATCGTAACCTTTATATCGCCAATAGAATGCAGCTTTCCCATCATAAATCATCATTAAAATTTCGATAGCTTGATTCAAGTCTATATTTTGTTGCAAGATTGAAGTCGAGCCTACACCTTTATCAAAAACCTCGATTCTACCTTCGTATACTTCACAAACCATTTTCCAATGATCGCCAGTGCTTAATTCAGTTTGTATTTCAATAATGTTTTTTACATTCTCATTATCATCTTCATTTACAATCAATTCAGCATTGACAATAATCCCTTTTGCATAAGCCGGGATAATCGATTCATTTCTAGTCAATAAATAATCTGTTTGTGATGATGTTACCTGTAATTGAACATAATCGGATTGCAATGATTCTGTACCTGTACCAGAAGCAACCAATCTTGATGATGAACTAGGCAGTATCATAGGGAGCCATGTGAAGGTGCTTTGTGCTCTTCCAAAAGGATTTAAATCATAGTTATATGCTTGTGTTCTATACGGTGTTGTAATCGTTGTAAAACCTCCCATATACATAATGCCAACAGATTCTCCATGGTTCGATGTGGACCAGTTATGAGCAAGTATGGAGCCACCATAATATGAGCATGAAATGAACTGAGAAATACAGTCTGTGGAATCAATAAAAAATATCGATGGTTGGTTTGTCGGGGATGCATTGGTAAGTAATGAAAACCAAATTCGATTATCATTAGAATAAAATCCAACAATGGTATTGTCGGAAACATCTTTTGCATAAACAACAATCGATCCATTAGGATTGGTATGGCCTGTTAGCCAACCATTTTCCATATTGGTATCGCTACCAGTAGCAAAATCGTTTGTGCTTCCACCTGCATTGATTTTAATATATTTCCCTGCTGTTCTTAATGAACCGGCCTGAAAGAATGCATGAGGCATTAGCATGAAATGAATAGCATCAGTTTCAGCTATATATGACAAACAAAGTTGGTTATGAGTTTTGAAAACCTGTATCGAATGAAAACCAAATAAATCCACACTATCATCGGTTGTAACTTTTTTAAAAGAACCACCACCATCAACGGATGCATATTGTAATAAATGATTTTTGTTTGTATCACCAGAGTTATTGGAATATGCTGAAAATACCAATAGAATCTGTCCATGCATCGATTCACAAGAAACTCGGTCTATATCATATTTTGATGATGAAACATCTATTTTTTCATCCAATGCGAATTTACTAGCCAAAGAAAAACTTGATCCATCCAAAGATCGATATACATTCACATCCAGTTTGTCGTCTATTTCGATGCATACAATACAAATATATGAATCATCATTCAATTTTGTTATACAAGGTTTCCCTTCATTTCCAAAACTAACTTTGGTTCCAATGTTGGCTATAATAGAGCTTGATTCAGCTCCCGAAGCATCCACAGAAGTTGTTCGGATTGTTCGGATACTTGTACTTGTAATGGTTTCATAAACAACAATATAGCCACCATCATCATCCGAAATTATATCATGTTGGCCATATTCAAAAGTAACTGATCTCGGCTTTAAATTTCTCCATCCTTGAATCAAAGAATCTGGATTATTACCATATACAACAGAAGTGCTATCTTGATTGTTCTTTACTTTATATTCAGCTGAGCTAGCCGAACCAGCTTTGGATGTTAGCACTTGAAGATCTGCATCGATTATGGTTTGTCCAGACGCACCCAGGAATAAGCCTGTGGATCGATCCGGTGTTGGTATATCTGCAATTGGTTTATCTGTTGTGAAAGTCGAAACAAAAATGCTCCCTTCGAGAACATCATTTGAAGTAAAGTTATAGGGGACCAAAAACCCTCTTAAATAATCTTTGTTTTTTTGAGCCATGATTAATAATCCCCTGATGCTTTGTTATTTGAAAATCGATTCATCACCCCACCTCTTTTCGATGATGCCATTGCATATCGATCAAAATGTTTAAATGGGTTCATAACTATAACTTCTTGTGCTTTTGGTGCTTCCCCACGCTGCAATTTAGCGATCCCAGCATCCCCACCTAGGTTCTGAACAGTCCTTCGATCCAAAACCGCTTCACCAGTCAATACTGTGATGTTACGCGTATCCTCACCTTTATCGATCACACCACCCATATGAAATTCGGGAGCGGGTTGTGTTGCCACTGCACCGGCCTGCAAAGCTCCCAAAGCAGTTACTCCGGCAATAGCAAAAGGATTAGGTGCAACCTCCATTATTTTTTGTGCTGTTGTCATTGCAATGTTGGCAATAGCCGAAGCTTGATTTATTCGAAAAGCAATCATAGCCGCTTTTGCATTTTCACCAGATACGTTTTTGATTATAGTGGAAACAGCATTGGCACCTTCCACACTTTGGGTCACAATAGCGTCAACAAGCTCGATTCTTTTTTGTCTTTCTTTTTCCAGTGCCTCTAATCTTTGATTACTGAAATCCATATCGCGAATGAATGATTGTTCTTTTAAGGCTTCAATCTCGGCATCCAGTTCTTTATTGGCTGACGCAGCCAAAAATCGTTGTTCTTCTGTTTCAGCCAATGATAGATTCTGTTCTTTCTCTTTTGTCAATAAACTAATTTTGCTTTCAATCTGGCTTTGCTCTAGCTTTGCTTGTGCATTAATTTTTTCCATTTCAGTATCCATCATTGATACTTTCATTTTTTGATTTTCAAGAAGAATACTATCTGCTTTTTGTTTTGCTTTATTACTTGAATCTAATATCGATTTTGAAATCTGCGATAATCTTTGTTCTTCTTTGGCCAATGCTCTTTTGTTTTCAGCTTCTGCTTTCGTTGCCTCAGCTTCTGCCTTTGCTCTTGCACTTCGAGCATCAGCAAGTCTTTTTTCTCTCTTTTCCTCTTCTTGTACTTCTCTTTCATATTCAGCTTGTAACTGAATAAGTTCTTCTTGTTGTTTCAGTGTATCATCACTGGTTTTTTTTATTTTATCTTTAAAAGCAATTTCTTTATTTAATCTCGTATTTAGTTCATCTTGTAATCGGTTTAATTGCCCCATTCTTTTTGTTGCATTGCTCGCGATGCCTTCTCTGATATGTGCTTTGCTCGATGATGCTGAAATCAAATTCAATTGCTTTTGTTCTTCTTCTGTCAAAGCTTCATAGTTATTTTTAGCTTTCAAAACCAAAGACACTTGTTCTTTTTGTTTTCCAATAATCTTATCTTGTTCTGCAAATTGCTCTGATAATTGTGCTGTGGCTTGTCCACGAACTTGTGATAGATTCGCTTGTAATTGTGTTATTTGACCCGTAAACAACTTTAATTGTGTAGAAGCGTTTCTGTTGGCTGTGACTACTTCATTGGCTATATTTCTTTGAGCTTTTAATTTTTCATTAAGATTCGATACTGCCTCAGCTACCAACTTCTGTTGTTCTTCTGCTTTTCTTGATTCAGCAGTGAATAATGTATAAGCCCCGGCAAGAGCACCAGCAGCCACAACAGCACCCAATATATATGGATTCCCTGTAAACAATGCTTTGCCTAAATCGCGTACTGCAGTGCCCGCAATCGATAGAGTTGCAACCAATCCACCGAGTGCTGGATCAAGTTCACCGATTATATCACCAGAAGCTTGTAATGCAGAACCCATTTCAGCAGAAGATTTTTTTAATTTTCGAACCTCTTTTGCTGAATTTTTTGCTGCATTTCCCATTCTCTTCATTGATTTAGCATTGGCATCGGCCGCTTTTTTCGCGGCCGCCTCAGCTGCTTTGAATTCACGTTCCAACATAGAAACCATTTTTTTGGCCTCTTTTGCTGTCATACCTGGCATCTTCTTAAACTCGTTTAAGAGCTGCTTCATGTCCGCTTTTACTTGTATATCAACGGTTTTATTGACGTCAGCCATAGTTCATTTCCTATTTTGAAATTTGTTTTGCGATTTCATTAGCCAGCACATTAGCAAAGTCTTTTGACTTTTGTTTTACTGGTTTGAACAAAAGTTCATTGGATAGTCTTTTGCCTGGTTGCAAGCCACTGGATTGTGTATCTTTACCAACTTTGATAGCCCAAGCATATTCAGCCTTATTGCCAATCACACCCACCAATTCAAAATTCGGTGTAATAGCAATCTCAGCATAAAGCTTATTTCTTGAACCTTTGCTTTTATCTTCTCGAACCAACCATTTATTCCGAGCTTCCTCTTCAATTTTGGTTAATTCATCTTCTAGCTTTTTCCGAGTCTCTGGCAATAACTTATTGACCAAATCATCAGTCATAGATACAAGCTCATCACTTATATCTAAACTGGTGCCCCCGGCTTTAATACTTATTTTTTTTGATCCCATTTTCGTGCCTCGTATCTAATCTTTCTTTTATCATATTCTTTTTTTGATTCATGACATAGATTATATTCTGAGATTAAATCAATTTGGAGATCAGGATTTAAATTAGCAAACCATTTTGGATGTTGGTTCCAATGTTTTGAAATACGCAATGAAAGAAGATTTAAGAATCCTCCTCGGGAGAATGAAAAAAATCCATTTTCTCATCTACTTCTTTCTTTTGTGGTATCGATTCAGCCATTGATTTTAATACATTGGTTCCGGCTGTATATATATCATTCATTGGTATTTCTTTCACCAACAATCGTTCTAGCACTTTTCGGCCATACACATAGATTTTATCGCGGTTTGGCCGATACTTTGGTAGCAAAGCTTCTTTGTCCAAACCAACACCGATAGCAGCTGAACACACACGCAATAAATCCACATTATCATCGGTTGCATCTCCCCATGTTAATGTGAATTCAAGGCATGTTGCCAAATCATCGATCTTTGGTACTTCTCTTTGAAAGTCACCAAGTTTGATTTTAATAGTCATATTGTCGTCCTTATTGTTTATTGTTTATCAAGTACCGGGTCCAACAAGAGTTACACCACCATAACATGTGAAGCTTATATTAAACATGCTAGGATCGCCCTCTGTGAAAGAAACAGTAGCAATACAAGTATTCAATGTTGCTTTGTGATTCGCATCATCACCGAAAGAAGTTCCGGCCACTTCATATTCAATATGAACACAATACTCTTCTACATATAGACCTGCTGTTGTGGCAGTAGTATTTCCAGAATAAGCATTGGTTTTATTGATGAAATCTAAGATAGAACCAACATTGGTTTGATCTGCAAATTCACGCATGTATGCACTAAAAGAGCCAGTTGCAGCGGGCTGATCATCGCCCTTTCTTACTGTGGTAATGGTACCACGATCTCTGAGCACGGTTTGATCACTTTTCGTTATTTCAAATGTGATATTGCCTTCCTCATAAGCGATTTCAAGTGTGGCTGAACCACCATCTTTCAATGTTATTGTCCCATCTCTTCGGACTTTTGGGATAGTAGAATAAGCCATTTTAAGCTCCTATTGTGTGTTTTACATTAAAGTTTATTGTAGATAACATGTATTCATTCGATGAAGTCGATTGTCTACTGCTACCAGTATATCTTACTTGCATTTCATTTCTTATCGATTCATAAGAATTTAAGCAAGCCAAAATTACTTGTTCCTCGGCATCAAGAAATAAATCATAGTCTGTTGGATAAACATCGAGAGGTCTGAGTCTGAAAGCAAAGTTAATTACAACGGTTGTGTCGACATAAACACCCACAGAACGTCTTTGTCTTTCATTGGCTTGATTCGATATATTGCAAGCCACCACAAAGCCTTTATGGGCTATTGTTTCTTTTGCACGACCAAAATAATCTGGGAGAACATTCATTAATCTAAAACCACTTACTGTTTCAATTTGTACTTTAAAAGCATCCCGTATCTGTGATAGTTTTAAAGCCATGATTAATAACTTCTCCACAAGCTTCTTCGATTAAATCTTCGATGCGAGGGGCCATTTAAATAGATAACTGGCTTTGCATTCTTTCGTGTGTCTTTGTCCGATGGTTTATTGATATGCTGTTCATCATAAATGAAATTGATTGAATCAAATTCAGACATAAACATACGTTGGTGCTCTTGTGCCAAATCTAAAAAACGGCCATTAGATTGGCCGAGAGAGCTATGGAAGTCTCTGAAAATCAAATACAATGAAAGATGCCTATGAGCTTCATAAAAGCTATCTGCTGACATTACCAGGTATTCAAAGCCCATTCCTTTATTTCGTACTTTTCGCAATATTTGATACCAAGCATCATCGATATATTTTTGATAGCTTGTCAAAGTCGATGGTCTCACATCTTCAAGATCAGAATAAATCGCGGTTAAATCGATATCAGATACAACCGGATATAAACGTCTCAAAACCAATGCAGTCATACGTCTGAAAATATGTCCATAACCATCGATTTTAATCCACCATTCTTGAATATAGCCTTCACCCAGTATCTGACTAGTGGGAAGCTGTGTGGCCGTGTGTGGATACGATACGACACCATCAGTAGCAACAGAAGCAACAACCGAATCAAGAATCTTTTTATTGTTCGGGTCAATCAAAGTATACTTTGCTTCGGTAGGTACCACCAAAGCATTATCTCGATAAACTGAAATCGATGTTGTTTGGTTTTTGTTTCGCTCTAAAAGCTCGACATGCCTAATCTGTGCTGAATATGGTGTAGTCATAATCTTATAGTACTTGTTTCCAAATAGCACCATTACTAACAAACATAGCACCTTCATCAACAGAAAGACTTTTAATGTTGGTTGGTGTATGATCCTGAACCATGATAGCATTTCCGATACAATGAATTACAAAAACAGCTCCATCAACTGGTGAAGGAAGGATAACATTATATCCACCTGAATCAGCATTCAAATGCTGGTATGCACTATCTTTCATTGTCAAAGTTTTACTACCAGTTATATCTTCTATGTTTACACCACCTTTTTGTACAATCGGCCGTGCTACTGTGAAGTGTTGGTTATCTGTAAAAGCCATTTTATTCTCCTTTTGTAATTGCTTTGATTACTCTTTTCCGAGCATCATAATGAGACACTTTCCCTTTTGATTGCTGAACATATTTTTGAGCTAATATGTTTATTGCTTTTCGTGTAGTGTCGATTTTACTCATAGACCTGTACTCCTTGTTTCTTTAAGGCTTGCTTTGCTTGCTTTAAATCTTTATCTTTTGAAACTGCTTTTAAATATAAAGCTTCATGATTTGGATTATGTTGCAATTGAGCGTACTTGTCTATTAATTTTTGATTATCATTAATCATTATTTTAATAAAATGCTCATGAGGAAGGGATAAATGCTCTTCTCTCATGAGCTGACAACGAAACTCATTATATGAATTTTGATCAAAAGATCGGATTAAACTACCACCTAGTTGTTCAAAAGTGGTGAACTTATCTTCATATCGTTTCCCATTCAAACATGGATACACACGCAAGTAATCATACTTGTTTGGATCAATGGTTTCGAATCCTTGTGATTTAAGATTCGCAACAGCAATATTAGAATTAACAGATTTTCCATTTTTTCGTACCAGATTAATACCTGGGGTCAATCGTAAAACAGCCAACTTTGGTAAGAATACCGCACTGGTTTTTTTATTGATTTTCATATGGACTAGTTCCCAATTTTTCGCTGAATGAATATACATGAAGCTTGTATTGGCTTTTATCTTTAATCGTTGTTGGTTGCTCTGGACACTGGACCATGGATGAGCTAGGTTATTGAGTTTCATTGTCGTCTCCTGTTAAATAAAGTGACGATAGATTAAACAGGACGACAAAAATTAATCTATCGCCACACCTGTTAATCTATCGATTATGTAGAACTTTTAACCAAAAGTCCTTTATCTTGATCGATGATTGAAAACCCGAGGTAGGAATGCCCGATAATCTCGGTTGTAGCGGCTGTTCCGTCACGTTGCATTTCCACTAAAACCTTGCCCATTGTCATGAAATCGACTGCACTTGGCAATTGTGTTGGTACACCATCAGCATATCCAATAGCTCCGGGGGAGATCATATAATTGAAATATGCAGAAGCAGCATCATTGACATGAGAACTACGATAAATGTCTACACCGAACAATCGCCCGATATATCCTTTTCCTTTTACAGCGAGCATATCAGCAGTTGCGGCCATCATTGAAATCGCATTTCCGGTCTCATTACGCAATGAGTCTTGGAGCTGATTAAGGGCCACTGGGTGCAAAACAAGAGCATAAGGTCCATCTGCACCACGGTTAGAATCCGCAACATGCAAAGCACTAATTGATTCGAAAAATAAATCAACTGTGAAATCAACAGAAGAAGATCCTTTGATTGTGGAAAATGAATCCGCGGCATCAGAAGTCAATTCAGCAAAACGAGTTTCATATGATAGGGCCATATCTGAGGCTAGAATAAATGGATTTAGGTCTTGTGAACCATAACCGGCCATTGAAGCGAGATCTGAGATGTTTCGAATCAAATATTGTCGAGCTACCTGTATATCTGCAAATTCAGCATCGATATCAGTAAAGTTTGCCGCTTCATCATCATTCTCTGAACCGGCCGCAGCAAAGCTATCACGACCCCCCAAACCATATTTACGCACTCTTATGGTATCTGTTCCAAGGCCATTTATTGAACCCGCATAGGTCAAGAATGGGCTATTTCGAAGGTTTGCTGTGTCGGTCAAAAGTCGATTGATTTCCAATGAAATCATATGTGATAGTCTTACTCCATCAGAAAGCAGACTTGCATTTGTAATTTTAGCTTGAGCCATTTTAAAATCCTTAATTGAAATTAGTTATTCTTTTCTGGCTATCTGCTTTTTCCAGGGGGCGACCCGACCATCAGTTTTTGTATATCATAGATTCTTTTGTATAGTCAAGGATAAAAACGACAAACCTCCATAAATCGCCATGGACACGTCTGAAAATACTTGCACCCTTATCGATACCTAGGCCAAACCTCCACACGTCCATTTTGGTGCCTTTATGACAACAGAATCTATGAATGAACCAATATATTGTCATGGCATTTTTTATATATTCATAAAACCTCGATAAACAAGCAATAAAAAAGCCCCGAATGAATCGGGGCTATATGCTTCTGCTTTGCTTGCTTTTAATACGCGTTCTCTTTTAGGAAAATGCATCGATTCAAAATCATTTGATAACTGGATGAACCAACAGACCATTCTTGATATGGAACCTCATGCTTTTCATTCTCATGAATAAAATCTTCTTGTAATGAAAACAGTTCCAACTTCAAGATTTCAGCATATCTATCAAACATGTATGAAACAGGGTTCCAACTTTCTTCTCTCTTTGGATCGCCAGTCAGTTCCATTATTCCTGTCATACCATTTCCAGTTCTAGCGATTCGAATCCATCGATTAGTAGGAAAGTGAGCAGTTTCAATAAGTGTTGCATAATGAACCATCTTGAAGTCTTGCTTATGTTTCCGAATATACTTTGAAGCTCCCAATGCTGTTTCGGTGAATAATGGAAAACCTAGCATTTCCCCGGTATGTTTATCTTGTACAATACAGAAGGTGTGGTACTCATGGGTATCGATGCAACCCGCACCATAAACCGATACACGATAAATGGTTTTAAAGTTGTTCGTGAATGAAAACATTGCACTATTCAAAAGAAGATATGACAAGTTTATTTTCTTCGGACAAAAGATGAATTTAGAACCGTCTTTCATTTCAATCATATTGTACAAATGAGTTATGCGAGAATGGCCGCCTACTGATTTCATATTTCTTTGGTGATCGATTCGATTATGCATTACATTCTCCTTCAATGAATCCTTGTTCTTTTCTAGCTTGTGGAATGAAGTCCAAACATTCTTGATATGTTTTGAATCGTATTGCTCGGGGTTCTGCTTTTTCATCGATAAGAATACAGTATCTAACAAAGAAGTATGTTTCATTTCGTTGGGGCCAATATATATTTGTTTTGGTTGCGGGTGTTATGATTGTCATGGTTATTTTCCTCGTGCTTGTTTTGCTTGTTTGATTGTATTTGTGGCTCCATGAAGAACCTCTACTATGGTTTGTGTTGCCTTGTTATTTCCTGTGCATTTCATACAGTCCACGCATTGATAATGAAGGCCATTGTTTTTGATTTTCGCTGCTAGGCATCGGATAGAATCTTCTGGGCTTTCTTCGATACTTTCTACTACATAAAATGTTTTCCACTTTTGAATCCGAGCAATACTATTTTCATAGGAAGAATCGACAGAAGCCATAAAATAATCTTTCAGCCTGGGATCACAATCTTTCCATGAATGTGTATAGCCAGTAAAGCCATCAGCATCTTTCAAAAGTGTTTCCCATACATAAGTCGGAACCGCGGCCGGGTCACCAGCAGCACCAACACGGATTCGCAAACCTGCACACAATGATTGTCCTAGATCCAGGGTTCCAATGTTTCGTCTTGCAGATTTTGATATATGTCCGATGTTGGACCATCGCACATAACATCCCCCCCCGTTATACTTGCAATCTCCACAAACTGTTGGTGCTTTGCTTTTGAATACTTGATAAGGTGTTTCATCGATGGGCAAAATATAAATCTGAATCATTGCCCCGGTCTTGTCATTTTCGGAATCTTTATCGAAGCTCGAAAGAACAACTTGTATTGGTTTGCCATCGAATAATGAGGGGCCTTGCCACACACATATTGAACCGGTTACTTTTCGCTTGAAATGCAATCGAATCATTGCACGGTTCAAAGCTTTATTCACTGCGTTTTTTTCGAAGAATCCGACTGTTTTTGAAAGTATCTTTTTGATCATTTGTTTTCCTATAAAGATGCCCCCAAAAGGGGGCTGTGTTTTGTTGTTATTGTTCGTGATGTTTTTTGATATATTCTTCAATATTTTTGATTTGGTTTTCATATTCTTGCTTTTTTTCCGCTAGCTCTTCGATGAAATCCCTGGGGATAGCAATACAATTTGTCATGGCAATATTATTGATAGTGTTAATTGCTTTTTGAAATTTTTTAATCTCGCATAAAAGAAAATTTATATAGGATTGGCATTCATGTATAGGTATAAGTCCGAACATTATTCACCTCCCAAAATGATTGCTTCGATTTTCATATAATCGCCTTCATTATTTTCCATGTATTCGAGCATATCAATAGATTTTTCATATCGAACAATGATGCTTTCTTCTCTGATTAAATCGGCATAAACAAAATTGTTTCCTTTATCGCCAGAGATAGAGATAGAACAAATTTCATAAACATGATCATTTTCCAAAATATATTCAAGAATAAGATCGGGTTTACCGATAAGAACAGTTTGATTAAAGTTAGGGCCATAAGCGATATAAGCTTTCATGTTATTTTCCTCCATTACAGATAATGATTGTTGCTGTGATTGTTGTCCATAATGCTATGAACATTAAAGCGGGCTTTACGAAATGAACCGCTATATATGTGATTGTTACCATGATAATCTCCTTTGTTTTGTTGTCATGATGTGAACATATTAATCGGTATAAAAAAAAAAGTACACAATAAAATGCACTTTTTCGATAAAAAAAACCCTACCGCGATTATAGGAGCATCACGATAGGGTTAGAAGGTAGGATTAGATCGGATTCTATGCGATATAGAACACTCGGAGATCGTCAGATGCTGCAATATTAGCACCAAAAGTAATGCGAGCATTTCCCCCGGCACCGCCTGTTGGGGATACAGTATATTCATCAGTATCTGCGGGTCCACTTGCTACTTGTTTCACAGCAAGACCATTTCGGAAAACCATGATGTTTGCAAGATTGGTGGAAAGAGCTTCGGACAAATCAAATTGTGCTGTACTTCCAGATGGGGAAAGTGTTTCCCATTCAGAACGCAAAGACAATTTTGATGTTGCAATCGACCCGGCCAATTTCGCATTGGATACACCACCATCTTTCAATCGAAGTGAATCATTATCAGTTTCAATAGTTACATTGTCCGTAGATACAGCAAGAACACCATTGCTATCGGTGAGAGCATCACCGGCCACAGCAGTGATAAAGCCTGCAATAGTTTGTTTCCCAGTAGCATCCTCGGAAGAATCATAAATGGCAAAGCTATCTGTTTGTGGATCAATAGCGGCCGCTGATGATAAATCATTAATGTCTAGTTGCAGATTCGATACAGCAGCGGAACCATTATACGATGTAAAAAGAACACCACCATTGGTTGCGGGTGCCAAAGAAGCGAGGTTTGCACCAAGAGCCACACCAGAGATTGTGCT
>CAACVD010000830.1_pt1 | contig 14936 bp, 22 predicted proteins | sample 2381771 | NCBI WGS metagenome assembly CAACVD01 (sample SAMEA5211965, study PRJEB30684) | marine metagenome | biome: Marine; feature: Epipelagic; material: Water | collected 2015-10-15 | depth 15 m | reverse complement strand
TTATAGATATAATCATAAGGACTAAGGGTATTATTCAACGTAAGAAAGTAAGATGAGGAAAGAATAATACGCCAGAGTTTGTAGAAGCTACAGACAAAACTCTCAAATGGATAGAGGAAAAGATGAAGAGAACCAGCGTCCTTTGTCCTAGCTTTTATCCTACAATTATTGAGCCTAAAAAATGGATACACCCGTTCAAAGGTGGGTATCATTCACCAATATTACGGCAGATGACTTTGATAAAAACCAGAAATCAAAACTATTTATCGGAGTTAGCTAACCGGGTAGATGAGATGAAACCTGTATATGACAGCACAAATGCTTTGCAAGATACCAGCTGGCGTATCAATTCAAAAGTCTTACAGGTGCTGGAGACCATGTATCAAAACAATGCAATGATAGGTAAGATACCTACAAAGTATAATGTTGAACCACCCGCAAAACCAAACAACCTCAAAGGTAAAGAGTTTGAAGAGTGGTTGAAAGATAACAAAGATGAATGGGTTGCATGGAAAAGAAGAAAAGAAAACGTAGATAGTTTTAATGCTGCTTCTAAATCTAAAAGGTTACAGATAGATAAGATAATTAAACTAGCTAAACAAAAAGAAAAAGAACCAGATATATATTTTCCTCACCAGCTAGACTTCAGAGGTAGAGCATATCCGATACCAATGTTTCTAAACCCTCAAGGTATAGAATACTCACGTGCATTATTAGAATTTTCTAAAGGTGAACGCATGAGTAACAATGCAGATAGTGCTAGATGGTTAGCGATACATGGAGCTAATCAATATGGTGAAGATAAATGTAGCCTTGATGATAGGGTGAAGTGGGTAAATGATAATCAAGAATTTATTATTGAAGCTGCTAGAAATCCTTTGGGTAATGACTTTTGGAAATCTGCAGACAAACCATTTTGTTTTCTTGCATTCTGTTTTGAATGGGAAAGTTATTGTAAGTTAGGTGCAAAACATGAAACACATATACCTGTTTCAGTTGATGGTTCATGTAATGGGTTACAAGTATTCTCTCTTCTACTAAGAGATGAGATAGGAGGTAGAGCAACTAACTTAATACCAAGCAATACACCTCAAGACATATACGGAATAGTTGCAGATAAAACTGTAGCTGAACTTAAAAATGAAGTTGATGAACCATTCAGAGAAAAATGTAAGTGGTCTAAAAAACAAATGGCTGATATGTGGCTGCAGCTTGGAGTTGATAGAAAGATTTGTAAGCGGCCAGTTATGATAGTTCCATACTCTGGTACAATGTATAGTTGCAGAGAATACATTGAAGATTATTTGCGTGAAGATGCAAAGACAAATCCATTCGGTGATGATTTACTTTATCCTACAATTTATCTTGCACAAATTATGTGGAGACAGATAGATGAAACTGTAGTCAAAGCTAGAGAAGCAATGGAATGGTTGAAGCAAGTTACAAGACTTGCAGCAATAGAAGACCTACCTATAACTTGGAGTACTCCTTCTGGGTTTCAAGTAATACAAGCATACAGAGAAGTTACTACTCGTAGAATAGAAACTAAAATGAATGAAGGTATTGTGAAACTATCACTACAAGAAGAAGGTCAAAGATTAAATAGGCGTAGGCAAAAGTCGGGTTGTTCTCCTAACTATATTCATTCATTGGATAGTGCAGCAATGGCACTTGTTACTTGTAAGATGAAGGCGCAAGGCGTGCATCACTTTGCAATGGTACATGATAGTTACGGAGTACACGCTACAAATGTTCAGAGATTATCTAAATCTTTGAGACAAGTATTCGTAGAAATGTTTGAAGAAGATTTACTTGAGAAATTTAGAGATGAGATACACGCTATGTTATCTCCTAGAAATCAAAAGAAAATACCACCACTCCCAGAAAAGGGAAACCTAGTACTTGAAAAAGTATTAGAGAGTGATTACTTCTTTGCTTAGTCGTACAAGGATTACTATTAACCGACACCATAAATAGATATTAGCTTCGCACACTTATGGAGGTTATATGACAACTACAAACGTAACCACTCCCAAAGGAGTGCTAGTGTATCCTCACCTTAATAAGGCGGATACCAAATTCGATACTCAAGGGGTATGGCGAGCAAATTTAAGACTTACTGCAGAAGATGCACAAAGTCTAAAGCAAACTATTGATGATGCAATAGAAGCCAACGCTGATGAGTATACAAAATCAAAAGGTAAGAAAGTTAGAATTGCTAACCCACCTTACCAAGAAGATGAAGACGGAAACTACGTCTTTACTTTTAAACTCAAAGCGTCTGGAACTAGACCTAATGGTGAGAGATGGGAACAGAAACCTATACTCTATGATGCCAAAGGAAATGTATTCCAAGCTAATGGCAAAACAATATGGGGAGGTACGAAGGCTAAAGTTGCTTTTCAAATGTCACCATACTTTGTTAGCGCAATAGGCGCTGGTGTATCGCTTCGATTAAAAGCAGTACAAATAATTGAACTTGTAACTGGTGGAGCTGATGCTTCTTCTTATGGATTTCAAGAAGAAGAAGGCTTCGTGGCAGAGAATGAAACTAAAGAGGAAACGCCTGAAGAAGGCGACTTCTAAATTTCGCTCTGGACTAGAAGAAGAGATAGCGAAACAACTAACGGATTTAGGAGTCTCGTATGATTATGAGACTCTTACTATCCTGTATAAAAAACCAGAACAACAATCTCGTTATACTCCAGACTTTATTTTACCAAATGGAATTATTATCGAAGGTAAAGGTCAATTTGTAACGAGTGATAGAAAAAAGCATCGACTCATAAGAGAACAATTAGGAAGTCAGTACGACATACGATTTGTTTTTTCTAATCCTAATCAGAAGATAGGGAAGAAATCTAAAACTACTTATGGTGATTGGTGCAAACGATATGGCTTCAAATATGCAACTAAACACATACCGATTGAATGGATAAAAGAAAATGCCAAGACAAATAACTGATACAATTTTCGTGCATTGCTCAGCAACGAAACCATCAATGGATATAGACGCCAAAGAGATTGACCGATGGCACAGAGAACGAGGCTTCTTAAAAATTGGTTACCACTTCGTCATCAAAAGAGATGGCACTAAAGAAACTGGTAGAGATTTGATGGAAGCTGGCGCTCATGTCAAAGGACACAATCATAAATCTATTGGCCTATGTCTCATTGGTGGAGTTAGTGAAGCTGATGTAAATGTGCCAGATAATAACTTTACTAATGAACAATTTCTTACTTTGAAAAATTTATTGAATGATTTGATAGAACAATTCCCCGGAGTTGTAGTCAAAGGACACAATGAAGTTTCAAGTAAAGCTTGTCCATCGTTTGATGTTCAAGCGTGGTTATTCAAAGAAGGAATTATCAAAACAAAACAAGTTACTACTCCAGAAGAAAAACAATTTCTGGAGGAGAAACGAGAACAATTTAGAGGAGAACAACTTGAACTATTCGGCGGAAGAAAAGACAAGTGAGTTCGTAAGGCATGAAGCCTGTCCGAGTTGCGGCAGCAAAGATAATGTGGCACGCTATACGGACGGCTCGGCTTACTGCTTTGGTTGTTCGTATAAAGAAAACACATCTCGAGTTTCACTTACTCCAAAAAAGAAAATGGATATGAATTTTATAGAAGGTGAATATAGAGATTTAACAAGAAGGAAACTGTCCTCACAAACTTTAAGAAAGTTTAATTATCAAATAAACAAGGACGTTCATATTGCTAATTACTATGACAAAGAAAATAATTTAGTTGCTCAACATACAAGAAGCAGTAACAAAGATTTTAAATGGAAAGGTAACTTAGATAACATTCAATTATTTGGTCAGCATTTATGGAGAGATGGTGGTAAACTTTGTGTAGTAACTGAAGGTGAAATAGATTGTTTAACTGTAAGCCAATATGTTTTTCAAAATCGTTTCCCTGTAGTTAGTATTCCAAGTGGCACAAATTCTGCACATAAATATGTTGCAAAAAATATTGAGTGGTTAGAATTATTTGACCATGTAATATTTTGTTTTGATAATGATGCGCCCGGTAAAGAAGCAGCTATCAAATGTGCTGCACTTCTTACTCCAGCAAAAGCTAAGATAGCATCACTACCTTTAAAAGATGCAAGCGATATGGTGCAAGCTGGACTTGGTAAAGATTTAATTGATTGTATCTATGGTGCAAAAATTTACAGACCAGATGGTATCATTCAAGGAAAAGAAACTTGGGATATACTTAATCAAGAAGATTTAGAATCAACTTGTAATTATCCATACGAAGGTTTGAATAATAAATTAAATGGAATGCGATTAGGTGAGATAGTAACTTTCACAGCTGGTACAGGTATAGGAAAAAGCCAGGTGTGTAGAGAGATTGCTTATCATCTTACACGTAACAAACAACAAGTAGCATACATAGCATTAGAAGAAAATGTGAAGAGAAGTATTAGAGGTATCGTTGGTTTAGAATTAAATAAACCAATACATCTACCAGAAGTATTTAATAGTATTCCAAAAGAAGAATTAAAAACTGCGTGGGAAAATGTTTCAACTAATATAAATTTTTATAATCACTTTGGTTCTACTGATAGTAAGAACTTGTTAAGTAAAATAAAATACTTTGTATCTGCGATAGGCTGCAAGTGGGTAATACTAGACCATGTAAACATTGCAGTATCTGGTATTGATGAAGGAGATGAACGTAGACTAATTGATAACATAATGACTAGGCTTAGAAGTTTAGTTGAAGAGTTACAGTTTGGTTTAATTTTAGTTTGTCATTTAAAGAGACCAGTAAATTCTAATAAAGGACATGAAGAAGGTTTGAATACTTCTATGTCTCAGCTCAGAGGCTCAGCTGGTATCGGACAACTTACAGATATTTGTATTGGCTGTGAAAGAAACCAGCAAGACAATGAAAACTCAAACCAAATGACCTTACGTATTCTGAAGAATAGGTTCAATGGTACAACTGGTATTGCTTCTTACCTCTCATACAATCCAGAAACAAATAGACTAACAGAAAATAATTATGACTTTGAATAAAAATATAACTGAGGAAGATATTATAAATAGCTTCGTGGAACAGATACTATCTGAAGATGCAGACTTTCAATTTATGTCTGAAGATGAGCAAGCGAAAATCTACGGCATCTATCAATTACTATTAACTGCAGTTCATAGAGCAGTAGCACATGATAATGTTTATCCAGTTGTTTATGCAAATGATTATAATTCAAAGAAGGTAGTAGAGAATGCTATATCTAATGTTAAGCATCTCATACCAGAAATCTCTCGTATTACAGTTTCACTTGTTCACTAAAATGAGGAACTATGAAATTAATATTCGACTTAGAAAGTGACGGGTTACTTCCGGAACTTACAAAGATACATTGTATCGTAGCTAAAGATACAGAAACAAATCAAGTCTACAGTTTTAAACCTAACGAGGTTGAGAAAGGTTTAGACTTATTAGCTGGTGCAAAAGAAATCATCGCACACAATGGTATAGGTTTTGATATACCAGCAATAAAAAAAGTTTACCCGCAATGGTTTACTAATGCAAAGATTACAGACACATTAGTTTTATCACGATTAATATTTCCAGACTTAAAGAGCAAAGACTTTGCTGTAAGTAATAAACATGGATTTAATAATAGACTTATTGGTTCGCATTCACTTGAAGCATGGGGAAGAAGATTAAATATTCTCAAAGGTAACTTTGGTAAACAAACTGATTGGCAGCAATGGACACAAGAAATGCAAAACTATTGCAACCAAGATGTAGAAGTTACACATACCTTTTATAAAGAATTAGAAAAAAGAAAGTACTCACCAGCTGCAATAGAATTAGAACATCAATTCGCACAATGTATTTTCTTACAAGAAACATTAGGCTTTCAATTTAATAATGAAGAAGCTTTGCAACTACTGCGAAAACTAACAAAGAAAAGATTAGAATTAGAAGAGAAACTACAAGAAGTTTTTCCACCAGTACAAAAAGATTTAGGAGAATTTATTCCAGCGAGGGATAATAAAACTCTCGGTTATGTAAAAGGAGTAGCCATACATAAATATGAAACTGTTAATTTTAATCCTAATAGTCGTCATCATATTGCAGATAGGCTGAAGGATAAATACAACTGGAAACCAAAAGCATTTACACCCGATGGTAAACCAGTTGTTGATGAGGGAGTTTTAAATAAACTTGAATATGAAGAAGCAAAGATACTTTCTGAATATTTATTAATACAAAAAAGAATTTCACAACTAGCTGAAGGAAGTTCAGCTTGGTTAAAATTATCTAAAGGAGATAGAATACATGGACACGTTAATACACTTGGAACGATTACAGGGCGTTGTACGCATAACAGGCCAAACATTGCTCAAGTACCTAGTGTTGGTGTTCCGTATGGTTACGAGTGTCGTTCTCTCTTCACTGTGCCTAATGGTTATAAGCTTGTTGGGGTCGATGTATCTGGTCTTGAACTTCGCTGTTTATCTCATTACCTTGCTCGCTTCGATGGTGGAGAGTACGTCAAACAAGTTACAGAAGGTGACGTTCATACCTTTAATCAACAAGCTGCTAATCTTCCTAATAGGAATTTGGCGAAAAGGGTAATCTATGGTCTTATATATGGAATTGGTGATGCTCGCATGGGTGAGATGGTTGGTGGTTCTACTACTGAAGGAAAGAAAATAAAGAAACTTTTATTCTCTAAGATACCAGCATTACCAAAATTAACTAATGCAATAAAAAGAAAATTAGAAACTTCTAAATATATAAAAGCTTTGGACGGCAGACTATTACATTGTCGTTCAGCACATTCTGCATTGAATTTTTTAATTCAAAGTTGCGGAAGTATTCTCGTTAAGAAAGCTACTACTTTACTACATGAACAATTATTTGTTCGTTATGAATATCCAAAAGATTTTGCAATGGTTGCGCATATACATGATGAAATGCAACTGCAAGTTAGAGAAGATATAGCAGATGATGTAGGTAGACTCGCCGTTGAAGCTGTTAAAAGAGCTGGTGAGAGTTTTGAGCTTCGCTGTCCACTAGACGCAGAGTATAAAATTGGAAACAACTGGGCAGAAACTCATTGATGATTTGAAACTTAATGACAACTCCGACTTTGATTTAGATTTAAAGTTTGGAAAAGCACATGAACGCAAGATAGCAAAACTATTTGGCATTAAGGAAGAACAAATCGAAGTTAAAACTGAGCGTGATTGGTGGGCAAAGACAGGTAATCTTTGTATTGAAGTAGAACGAAAAGGTAAGCCTACAGGTATCAGTATTACTAAAGCTAAAATTTGGATACACGTTTTAAGTAAAGGTAATAAGCAGATGTTACGCTTAATATTTGATGTACCTGTACTTAAAAAGATAGTCAAAAAATATAAGAATAATTGGAAAATGGTTGGAGATAGAAAAGAAACAAAAGCAGTTATGATTAAATTTAAGGATATATTAAATGCAGTTGCCGAAATCAATTAGACTTGGACACTTTGAAATATTTATCAAAGAGTTAGACCCAGATATTGCAGCTGCTAGTAATGAAGAAGGTTCTTTTCATTCAACAACTAGAACTATTTGGATAGATAAATCAATAATAGAAAAGGGCGGTGCAGATTTAGTTTGCGTATTGATACATGAATTAATGCACGTCTCTTATTTAAAAAATAATTTCAATCAATCTTCTAGTGAAGAAGATTTGGTTAATGGTTTCAGTAATGACCTTACTGAACTTCTCTCTCGTGATGAGCTTCTCAACATTATTAATAAAATATTGAGAGGTAAAATTGGAAAACATAGACCCAAAAAATAGAACGATGCTCGTTGATGGAGACATCGTAGCGTATATGTGTTCAGCTCAAATGGAAGAACCTATAAAATGGGATGATGACGTTTGGACTTTACACGCAAGTGAAAGCAAAAGTATTGATAAGCTTGCAGACACATTAGAATATTATTCTAACATCTTACTCTGTAAAAATATTGTTATCGCTTTATCTAGCAAAAACAATTTCAGAAAAAAGATTTATCCTTTGTATAAATACAATAGAAAAAATAATCGTAAACCACTTACATATTCTCCTTGTAAGCAATGGCTTAGAGATAATTTTAAAACGTATGAATATAATTATTTAGAAGGAGACGATATGTTAGGAATACTTGCTACATCTAAAATGATAGATGGAGACAAGGTAGTATTAACAAAAGATAAAGACTTAAAAACTATTCCTTGCACAATATGGTTTATGCAAGGTGATAATTACACAGAAATTTCTGAAGAAGAAGCAGACTATAATCATATGCTGCAGACTTTAGCTGGTGATTATATTGATGGTATACCCGGTTGTCCTTCTATAGGAATCAAAACTGCAGAAAAAATATTAGCTCCACACAAAGGTAACAAAGAAGCTATGTGGCAAGCTATAGTTAGAAGATATAAGATGAATAATCTCGATGAAAAACACGCTCTCACTCAAGCTAGACTAACCCGCATTATTCGTAATGAAGATTTTAATTACGAAAGAAAGAGACCTATATTATGGCAATCACCAAAACAGAAGACTTCTTAAGAGAAGCAATGACTATTACCAATGAAAGAAATAAAACTCATGGTGATAGAGTAGTCAATCATGGAAACATATCACAGCTATGGAGTTGGTATTTGAAGAAAGAAGTAACAGCTTATGATGTAGCTATGATGATGGCATTACTAAAAATTGCTAGAACTAGAACAGGTAATCCAAATAAAGATGACCTTGTAGATGGTGCAGCATACTTAGCAATAGCTGGAGAATTAAGGTTTGATGATTAAAAAACTATTTACCGACACCTTAAAGACTAACGATGTTCCTCCTATGCCTCTAGTAAAGCAAGATTTACTGGAGGCTTTAGATACTCGTTTCCCTAATCAATCCGCTGATTTGCAATGGAGTGATAAGGAAGTCTGGTTCAAGGCTGGCCAAAGGTCAGTTGTAGAATTTTTAATAAAACAATTTAAAGAACAAGAAGAAGATGTGTCTAGGTAGACGTTCATCGCCACCTCCGCCACCACCTCCACCTTCTCCACCACCACCAAGACCTACAAATACACAGACGTCTCCCGAGCCGGCTGAAAATACAGGTACAAGTAGAAGTGGTTCAGAGAATGTAGAAATGAAAAGAAAAGGAAGAAAAGATTTAAAAATTCCTCTTCTTGAAGGTTACGGAACTGGCGTACAAATTCCACAGTAAATATGTATACAGAAACAAAAGGTAATACAGCTCAAGGGCGGTATGAACAATCTGAAACTCAAAGAGAATTATTTCTTGAAAGAGCAAGAGATAGCGCAAAGCTTACTCTACCAACTTTGATACCAGATAATGATTATACAAACTCAACTAAATATAAAACGCCGTATCAAGGTATTGGAGCTAGAGGCGTTAATAATCTAGCATCAAAACTTTTATTATCTTTATTACCTCCGAATGCTCCATTCTTTAGATTAAAGATGGACGACTTTGTTATTAAAGAAATTGAAGGTGATGAAAATTTAAAAACAAGTATTGAAGAAGGTCTATCCCAAATAGAACGAGCTATAATGACAGATATTGATGTAATGGCTGATAGAGTAGCAATCTTCGAAGCTTTAAAACATTTAATTGTAGCTGGTAATGTACTCTTATTTGTGGGCGAAGATGGAATACGAGTATTCCCTTTGTCAAGATACGTGGTCAAAAGAGACCCGTCTGGTAATGTTCTTGAAATCATTACAAAGGAATGTCTTTCACCTAATGCACTTCCAGATGAAATACGTAATCAAGTTATTGAAAATCTTAAAGGTGATGAAAAGACAGTAGATATATTTACACATATTCATAGAGTAAAAGATAAGTTTAAAATATTTCAAGAAGTAAAAGGAATGCCTATACCTAAAACTCAAGGTAGCTTTCCTATAGATAAATCACCATACATACCTTTACGATTTAATAGAGTAGATGGTGAAGATTACGGAAGAGGTTATGTAGAAGAATACTACGGAGACCTAAAAAGTTTAGAAGGATTAACTAGAGCAATAGTAGAAGGTTCAGCTGCAGCATCTAAAGTTTTATTTATGGTTGCTCCTAATGGTACTACTCGTGCTAGAAAATTAGCTGAGTCTCCTAATGGTGCTATCATAGAAGGCTCTTCAAATGATGTTTCAGTTTTACAAGTAAATAAGTTTGCAGATTTTAGAATAGCTTACGATACAATGAATAGAATAGAAACTAGATTACAACTAGCTTTCTTACTTAACAGTTCTATTCAACGTAATGCAGAAAGAGTTACAGCTTCAGAAATAAGATTTATGGCTGAAGACTTAGAGCAAGCATTGGGTGGTATATACTCAATACTATCTCAAGAATTTCAATTACCATTTGTCATGCGTAAAATGGCAATGATGGAAAAGAATAAGAAGTTACCAGCTTTACCTAAAAGCGGAGTACGTCCAAGTATAGTTACAGGATTAGAAGCATTAGGAAGAGGTAACGATAAAAATAGATTAGTAAGTTTCTTACAAACTTTAGCAGAAACTTTAGGTGCAGAAACAATAGCAAAGTATATCAATGTTACTGATGCTGTATCAAGACTTGCTACAAGTGAGGGTATAGACCCTAAAGGTTTAGTAAGAAGTGAACAAGAATTACAGGCTGAAATGCAAGCGCAACAACAAGCAGCTCAACAACAACAACTTGAGCAAGTTGCCGGTCAAGTGGCTGGTAAAGTTGCTGGTAACATTCCGCCTAAATCTCTCGGCGAAAGCTTACAACAATTAGAAAATCAAATAGGACAATAAATGGTAGATACAATCGAACCTCAAGACAATACAGTTATTGAGGAACAACAAAAACAAAACTTAGACGCAAATCAAAATAGACCTAGCTGGTTACCAGAAAAATTTAATTCAGCTGAAGATTTGGCAAAAGCATATGGTGAATTAGAAAAAGCTTATTCATCTAAAGAAGCTCCACAGCAAATGAATCAACAACAAGTAGAACAAGCTACAGGTTTATCATTAGATAATTATTATAATGAGTTTGCTGAAAAAGGAGAACTATCGGAAGATAGTTATAATCAACTTCAATCACAAGGTTTATCTCGTGATTTAGTAGATAGTTACATAGAAGGACAAAGTGCTATTGCTGATGGACACGTATTACAAATAAAATCTGCAGCTGGTAATGATGCTGATTATGAGAAGATAACTTCTTGGGCAGCTCAAAATTTACCAGAAGCTGAAGTAAGCACTTTCAATAACATAGTTGAGAATGGTTCAGTAGAAGAAGCTATGATGGCTGTCTCTGGACTAAAAGCTCGATATGATAATTCTGTAGGCGTGCCACCGAACCTACTTCAAGGTCAGCAAGCACAGCCTACAAGTGCTTTTCAATCAACCGCTGAAATAGTAGCAGCAATCAACGACCCTAGATACCAAGTAGATACTGCGTATCGAAAGACAGTTGAAGAAAAAATAAAGAGGTCAAATGCTTTGGGATAAACTAAAAACATTTTGGAACTTTGTAAAACCAGATAATCAAAATCTAATTTGGATTGCTGGCGTTATGTTCATATTAGTACTCCTAACAATCATATTCTAATGATACAGTTATTAGGAGCTGCTTCTCCTATTATATCTGCATTATTTAAAACAGTAGATAAAGTAGTAGATAGCAAAGAAGAAAAAGAAAAAATTAAAGCTAAGATACAAGAACAAGCGTTAGCTGGAGAGATGAAAGAAATTTCTACTGCGGCTAACATTATACTTGCAGAAGCAAAGAGTGAAAGTTGGATTGCTCGTTCTTGGCGTCCATTACTTATGATGATTGCTATTACAATTATAGCAAATAATTATTTAATAGTTCCGTATGCAAATGCTTTCTTTGGTATTGGCATACAATTAGATTTACCAGATGCGCTATGGACTTTACTAACTATAGGAGTTGGTGGTTATACGCTTGGTAGAAGTTCTGAAAAGATTGCAGATAAACTTAAAAAACCTAAACCCGGAGAGTAATTATGCCAAAACATTATGGAAAATCAAAACCAAAAAAGATGAAGCAACAAGCAGCTATTGCTATTGCTAAAAAGAAAAAACAGGCTTTAAAAATTAAAAAGTAAATGTCTTTATACGAAAATATAAATAGAAGAAAAAGATTAGGTATTAGTAGAAGTAAAAAGAAATCTTCTATTACCAACAAAGCCTATGCAAATATGCAAGCTGGCTTTCCTAAAAAGAATAGAAAAACTTTAAAAATAAAAACATGACTCCAGAAGATAAACAAAAATTAAAAATTATAAGCAAAAGCCAATCAAAAAAACATATGGCTATAATGAATGCTATGATTAGAAGTGGTAAATCATTTAACCAAGCACACAGAGCAGCATTAAAAATTGAGCGCAAAGGAAAACAAACCACTTAACAAACCTATAAGGGAAGTTAAGGGTAATAAAAAATTTAAAGTCTTTGTAAAAGATAAATCTACAGGCAACATTAAGACAATAAGATTTGGTGATGCCAACATGACAATCAAAAAGAATATACCAGCTAGAAAGAAAAGTTTTATAGCTAGACATTCTGCTATCTTAGCAAAAGTACAAGGTCAAAAAAACTTATCGCCTGTTTATTGGGCGCTTCGTTCTTGGAAAACGTAACCACCTCTTATTAGAGGGGTGCTTTCTTATATTATTATCTTCAGCCTCTTGCGAGAGACAACTTTAGAAAACGTAGAGAATGACAATTAACTTTTTATTATAAGGAAATAATAATATGGCTAACGCAACTGTAAGCTTTCTAGGTAAAGCTAATAATGCGGGTGATGATAATGCCTTGTTTCTTAAATTATTTTCTGGTGAAGTATTAGCAGCGTTTGCTAAAGAAAATAAAATGTTACCAATGACTATGGTACGTTCTATTTCTCAAGGCAAGAGCGCACAATTCCCTGTTTTCGGGAAGGCAGCGGCTGCAGAATACCACACTCCGGGAAATGAGATTACTGGACAAGTAATCAAACAAAATGAAAAGATTATTACTATAGACGATTTACTTATCTCGCACAGTTTCATCTCGGAACTAGACGAGGCTAAAGTACACTTCGATTATAGAAGTATCTATTCAAAAGAAATGGGTGAAGCACTCGCAAAAACAATCGACCAACACCTTTTACAATTAGTAGTACTAGCTGCTAGAGGTAGTGCAACTGTAACTGGTGAAACTGGCGGCTCTGTAATAACTGATGCAGACGCACACACTAACGCAGCATCATTGATTGAATCAATCTTTGAAGCAGCTGAAGATTTAGATAATGCGAATGTACCAGCTGAAGACAGGTTCGCTGTTATGACTCCAAACTTGTACTACAATGTCGTACAAAATGACAAAATCTTAAATAGAGATTTTGGCGGACAGAATGGAGTTTATGCTGATGGTTCAGTATTAAAAGTAGCTGGTATCAATATTGTGAAAAGCAATACTGCAACTGATGCTTTCTCTGACCAATCTAGTGCGTCTACTACAGGTGAGAATAATACGTACAACGGAGATTTCTCAACCACTAAATGTGTAGTATTCCACAAATCAGCTGTCGGTACTGTAAAACTTAAAGACTTAAAAATGGAATCTGAATACGACATTCGTAGACAGGGTACATTGATGGTTGGTAAACTAGCGTATGGACATGGTATCTTAAGACCAGAGTCTGCGGTAGAAATCAAAATATCATAAGTCTTATATAAGTGCTAGCTCCTGTGAACCGAAATGGGAAACTACGGAGCTAGCCATTTTTCTTTATGGCACAATCAAGTACAACTGAATTAGAAGCAGTAAATACTATTTTGTCAGCAATAGGTGAAGCGCCTGTCAATTCTTTATCAGGAACTTTACCAATAGATGCAACTCAAGCTAAAAATTTATTAACGGAGATTAGTAGAGAAGTTCAAGCAGCTGGCTGGCATTACAATAGTTTTTACGATTATACATTAAGTAGAGATACAGATAACAAAATACCACTTGCAGATAATATTATGCGAGTAGATTTAGATATTAATAAATATAATGTTACTACCTACGATGTAATTAAGAGAGGTGGTTTTCTATTTAACAAAAAAGAAAATACATATATCTTTGACCAAGCACTAGATGCAAAGGTTATTTTGTTTTTACCTTTTACTGAGCTACCAGAAAACGCAAGACGTTATATTACAATACGCTCAGCTCGTATCTTCCAAGATAGATTATTAGGTGCAAACACTTTACATGGTTTCCAAGCTAGAGATGAAGCAAACGCACTAGCTATTTTAAAACAAGAAGAGATGGATACTGCAGACCATAGTATCTTTAACAATCACGATAGTTACTACATCATTAACAGAAATGACAAAGGTTCTTCTTACTAATGCCCTTAATAAATCATTCTATACCAAACCTAATTAATGGAGTTTCTCAACAAAGCGAAAGTCTAAGATTAGGTTCTCAAGCAGAAAGTCAAACAAATGGTATTGCTAGTGTAGTAGAAGGTTTAAAGAAAAGAACTCCTTCAGAGTTTGTTAAAAAAATATCTAGCTCAACTCTTACTAATCCTTTTATTCATACTATTAATAGAGATAGTAACGAGCGATATATCGTAATCATTACAACAAATGACATTGAAGTTTACGGAATAGATGGAACTCAATACACAGTAAACAAACCTTCGGGAACTGCATACTTAAATGAAAGTAATGCTAAAGATACTTTTGAAGCATTAACTGTAGCTGACAATACTTTTATAATTAATAAAAATAAAACTGTAGCTATGGATAGTACAGTAACTACAGCTCGTCCATTTGAAGCTGTATACTCTGTTCTTCAAGGCGTTACACAAACTGAATACAATATTATAATTAACGGAACTACTTATACTTATACAA
>CAACVD010000829.1_pt1 | contig 14939 bp, 8 predicted proteins | sample 2381771 | NCBI WGS metagenome assembly CAACVD01 (sample SAMEA5211965, study PRJEB30684) | marine metagenome | biome: Marine; feature: Epipelagic; material: Water | collected 2015-10-15 | depth 15 m | reverse complement strand
GCTCGGTTGCTCGGTTCCAAGTAATTGGAAAAGGCACTGCAAACACCAAATCACGTAACGGTAACGTAACTCCAATGGAACTGGCGCACACAAATGTCGAAGCCACTATGAACGACTTCTATGCACCAGAGTACATTGACAAGCTGGACGAGTTGAAGATCAACATCAACGAGCGTCAAGCTGTTGCGCAATCTGCTGCGGCTGCTTTGGGTCGTAAGACTGATGAGATCTTAATCACTGCAATGGACGCGGGCGCTAACAGCACTCAAATTCATGACACTGGTTCTGCTCTTGAGAAAGCTGACTTGTTGACATTGTTCTCAACATTTGGTGCAGCAGACATTCCAGAAGACGGACAGCGCTACTTGGCAATGTCACCTACTGGTTTTGCTGACTTGTTTGCGATCAATGAGTTTGCAAGCTCTGACTTTGTTGGCCCACAAAATCTGCCATTCGCAGGTGGAATGACAATGAAAGAGTTCTTAGGCTTTAAGATCTTCTCAACTTCAGCTGTAGCTGGTGGTAAAAACTTTGCTTATCACACTTCTTCAATTGGCCTTGGCATTAATGCTGATGTTCAAACTGAAGTAAACTACGTGGCTGAGAAAGTCTCACACCTTGCAACATCTATGATGTCCATGGGCGCTATCGTTATTGATGACGATGGTATCTATGAAGTCTTAGATAATAACTAGGAGACTGATTAATGGCTTATGCAGCAAGTGGACTAGCTAGAATTGGTGGTGACTCAAACGGAAGTTTGTGGATGTACACAACTACAGATGCAATTGCGACTGTAAACACAGCAGGTTATTTTAATGGCGCAGCAAATATGCTCGCTGTTCGTGACCTTGTTATTGTTTGTGATACCAATGTACCAACAACCAATTTTGTTAATGTTCTGTCAAATACTGGCACTGTAGTCGATGTTTCAGACGGCACTGCTGTCGTTGAAACAGACGGCGACTAAGAAGGGATGGGGGCTTCGGCCCCCATACTACTATGCCAGATATAGCAAACACACCGATTAAAATATGTTCTCGCGCATCTCTCTTGATTGGTGGTGACGCGATTCAGTCTTTTGAAGACGGTACAGCAGAAGCAACAGTAAGCTCTGCAATGTACGAAGATATGGCTCGTGCCGCATTGACTAACTCTCGGTGGCGCTTTGCAACAGATCAGGCAATTCTTAACCGTTTAGTAGAAAAGCCTACTGGACGATTTGAAGCGGCTTATCAGCTTCCATCAGAATTTATTATGCTCTCTGCTATTACAGTAAACGAGTATCCTATCAAATATGATCTCTATGGCAGCAAGGTATTCTGCAATGCTGTAGCGACTGACACTGTAATTGCCGACTATGTATTTCGCGCCGATGAGTCTGGATGGCCTCCATACTTTGTAACTGCTGTTGAGTATATGATGGCTGGGGTGCTTGCGGTATCTGTGGCTAGAGATTCGCAGCTTGCTTCATTGATGGAGCAAAAAGCTAACTTCCAAATGATACAAGCTCGTAGGCTGCACTCACAGCAGCAGACCACACGCAAGCTGAACACATCGAGGTTTATTGCTGAAAGGCGCAGTTAATGCAAAAGATCCGCGTCCCAATCAATAGCTTTCAGTTTGGTGAAGTAAGTGATTCCCTTTTGTCTAGGGTAGATACTGCCGTATATACATCATCAGCACAGCGTGTAGAGAACATGGTTGTTATGGCCGAGGGCGCAGTTAAGAAGCGCACTGGGCTAAAGCACATCTATGACTATGGCATTACCTACAATGCGACTTACCCAGAGCAGTCACATTTATTTCCGTTTATCTTTGATGAGAATGAAGAATACGTTATTTCTGTAGAGCATCAGAAGGTACGCTGTTTTAGGATTGAAGATGGTACTGTTACTTTAGTTTCTACGCTTACTCAGGATACAAGCGCCGCAGCATTGCCCTTTGATCAAGAGTATCTGCAAGAATACACAACGGCACAGTACGGCGATGTAAAGTTTATCTGCCATCCGCTATTTGCGCCAAGAATGCTAACAAGAACTAGCTTAACCAGCTTTGAGATTAGCACCTATAGCTTTGACCAACGCGCAGATAACAGCGTTACATTCCAACCTTATTCTAAGTTTCAAGCTCATGGCACAACACTAGATCCATCAGCCACAACGGGAACTGGAATTACTCTAACAACAAGCGCTGATTACTGGGATACAACTGGCTCTAAGACTGGCAGTAATTATCTTAGTTCTTTGCATGTTGGTGTAACGATTCGCTACGGTAAGAACGAGATTGTTATTACCAGCGTTCAGTCTGCAACTCAGGCTACGGGTAATGTTGTAGATGAACTCTCTATTCGACTGGCTGTTTTAAATCCGTTTAGAACAATTGATGGCAGCACTACTGTGGAGGTAACTCAAATTGCTCACGGTTTCTCAGGTTCTGAAGCTATTACTATTAGTGGAGCTAGCGCTACTGGCGGTATTAATACTGGCAATCTAAACGGTGCTAGAACTGTTAGTGGTATTATAGATGAGAATACATTTACCTTTACTGCCGGTGGTGCAGCTTCAAGTGCAGAGGATGGCGGTGGTCAGGTAACAATAGTTACACACGCTCCTAGCTTGCACTGGGATGAGCAAGCTCTCTCAGCCAAACGGGGATACCCTGCGGCTGTAGAGTTTCATCAGAACAGATTGGTGTTTGGCGGCAGCATTGCAGAGCCAGATAATGTTTGGTTTAGCAAGATTGGCAGCTTCTTTAACTTTGATTTAGGCGATGCGGCTGATGATGACGCTATCTCTTTGGTTGCTGCAACGGGTGATGTAAACGAAATCCGATATTTAGTTTCCAACCGTGATCTGCAAATCTTCACAGCATCTAGCGAACTATATGTTCCTACTTACTTGAATCAAGCCATTACGCCAACAAACGTACAGATCAGAAAGCAAACACCATACGGCTCTGAGCATATTGAGCCTATGCCTGTTGATGGCGCTACGATCTTTGTGCAGCGGAATGGTAAGATTGTTCGAGAGTATTTATTTACTGACAGTGAAGAGGCTTATACTTCTACTGCTGTTTCTACAATTGCTTCTCATCTTATTACCAATCCTAAGTATATGGCTGTTGTTCACAGCGGCTTTGGTCTTCCTGATTCCTATGCAGCTATTACATCTGGCAATGGTGACTTGGTTTTGTTTTCATCGAACAGAGCAGAGAAGCGAGCATCTTGGACTAGAGTAACTACAAATGGTGACTTTGGTTCTGTAGTAGCCATTGAGGATAGACTGTTTGCAAATGTCTATGACTCAGATGGCAAGCTGCAACTATGTGAGTTTACTGGTGATGTAGGCTTAGATCTTTATCTTTATGGTGCTATCTCAAGCAATCTTGTTGATGTAAGCGCATTGTACTCAAGTGGTGACACGGTAGATGTAATTGTTACTGATGGTACCAATCTATCCCATCTTGGCAGTTTTACTGTAAATGCTGGTAATAACGTTGATCTTACAGCTTACTCTGGTCTTGGGTTTACTCATGCGTATGTAGGTGTAAAGTTTACTTCAAAGATAGTAACCAATCCGATTGATGCTTCTATGGGCAATGGCCCTGCGACTGGATCTGTTCGCGGTATGACTAACGTTGTCCTCGATCTTAAGAGCGCTCGCTCGCTGACAGTCAACGGGCATAAACTTGTGACTGAGACTGGGTTTACTGGAAAAAAAGAGTTCCGTCTTTTAGGTTACAGTCGTGATCCACAGATAACCATTGAACAAAACGATCCGTTATCATTGCAGATAAACGGTCTAGTAGCGGAGTTAATAGTCTGATGAACCCAGCAATGATTATGGCTGTATCCAGTGGTGTTCAAGCAGTTGGTCAGATAGCGGCTGGTCAAGCTCAGAAACAAGCATCTGAGTTAAATGCATTTCAAATAGAAACAGACAAAGAGATGAACAAGGTTCAAGCCTTGCAAGCATCAAGGGCTAGACGTGAAGAATATGACTTAGCAACCTCTACTAATGTAGCTGCATTTTCTGCAGCTGGCCGTGATGTTGGAACGGATAGAAGTGTTGAGGCATTTTTAGAAAGACAAAAAGAAGTTATTGCTCAAGACGTTGGGCGCATAGATCAGCAAACTCAGTTTGAGAATATGAAAGCAAGTATGGCAGCTATGGCTGAAAGACGCCGTGGGCGTAATGCTTTGAGTGCTGCTATGTTTAGTGCAGTTGGTACTGCCTCAGAAGGTATTTATAGATACCAAACAACAAGGAAATAACATGGCTGTTATTAGACAAAAGACACAAGTATTTAATCAGCCTGTGGGTGTTGTAAGAGCAGATGCTGGCGCTGCTCAAGTAGGTCAGGCGATTAGCAATACTGCTTCTAGGATTTCTCAGTTAGCTTATAGGGAAGCTGCTATAAATGCAGAGAAGGCTGGGCAACAGGCAGCTAAAGCTCAGCCATCAGACAAGCTCATAGTAATAGATCCAGATACAAATATGCCTGTGGCCTATACGCCCCCAGCATCATTTGGATCTATTGCTGCTAGATCATATCAAAATATGATTGATCGTAGATTTGAAGAAGCAATTCTTAATGAGTTTGCATCTAAGGGTTCAGAGTTCGCATCAAGCTCTTCAACCGCTGACCAGTACAAAAACCGTATGACTAATTACATACAAGAAATGTACAACTCAGAAGGAGAGGCAACTGCTTATAGCACTTACATTAAGGAAGCTGGCTCTGAGTATGTTGCAAGTACATACGCATCATTAGCAAAGAAACAGGCTGAAGCAGCAAAGAAAGCATTAACAAATCAACAGCTGATGTCTGGTTATCTTGATGAAAAAAAACTAGCTAATCTTATTGCTGCTGGTGGATCTGATGAAGACATCTTGGCTTTATCTAGCTCTCTTCGTGCTAAATACTTAGACTTAAAAAATACAAACAGCATGACGTTTGCATCATGGAAGTCAGCCAATGATCGCATTGATGGGCTTCAAGGCCTGTCTGCAAATAACAATCTCATAGATATATACTCTACGCTTTCATCCTCAGAGCAATCTATGTTTAAGCTTGGGCTTACAAGCCCATCAATCATGGCTCGGCTAGCTGATAAGATAGATAATAATAACTTGGAAGCTTTAGCTGTAGCAGCAAAGACAACGACTAGCATACCAACATTACTTGCTGGTTTAGATTCATTTGCCTCTCTTAGCGAAGAGTATGTAGAGTCTGAGGTTAGCAATATTATATCTGAGCTTGCCCCAACAATAAGTGCATCTATTACTGTCGCAGATATACAGGGCATGGTTCTAAATATTGAAGATAAAGATGTTCAGAATGAAGTAACAAGAGAACTATTTACTGACTGGGTAGAGAAGAACTTAGATGCGGCTGGTAAGAAGTCTTCTGATTTAGACATTATGTCTGAAGCTCTCCAGAATGAAGCATCACCAGATTATCAAGCAATAGCTGATTTAATAGGAGGAGCGCAGGGTGAGTCTGTAGCAAGCCAAATTCAAGGCATGACTCAACAACAAAGATCTGATCTTGCGACTGAAATAACTGATAGACGTGCGGCTTTATCTAGGATGGAAGGTGCTGCTGACTTAGAAAAAGAAAACAGATTGCGTCAAAGTCTAATTGATTTTCAAAAAGCTACTGATTTAAATGCAAGCTTTCAGTCTGCTTTATCAAACATAGAAGCATCTGGATTGAATGAAAGAACTCAGCAAACTTTAATAACTCTTGCTAGACAAAATTTTGCTCTTCAAACAAGAGTTAGAGCAGACAGAATACAGTTAACTACGGTAGACCTTGAAGAACTAGAGGATGCAATAACTCAAGAAGAAACAAATCTAAAAGGCAATGCTAAGCAAGCTTATGATTTATTAAGAGAAGCTTATAAGTTTGATCCCGCGAGTACATCTGTTTACTTAGAAAAAAGATTAAAAGCAGCTACAAATCAAAACAATAGATACATTAATGGCGTTAGAATAGATGCTATTGAAAGTAATCTTGCTGATGTTAGTCCTGATGAGTTAGCATTTTATGACAAGCAATTGTTTGGAGATGTTGTTATAACTGCTAGAACTATGTTTGATTTCCCACAAATTGTAGACGGTCTTAACCAAGGCGTTGTTCTCCCATCTGCTAAAGTTGCTTTAGAATCTGCCTTGACCTCAAATAATGAAGACAACTTAAATGCTGGCATCCAAGCATTTGAGCGCTATTCCAATCTTGAAGCTGTTACAGAAGATGGTCGGCGTACTGGTTTAGATATAATGCGTAAAAATCTTAGCCCAGAGTCGTATGCTTTATACTCTGCAATAAGTCAGTCTGCTCGTGCAGAAGGTATAGAGCCATTAGCAATTGCGCTTGAGTTTAGAAACTATGATGGCAACATTGATGCCGATATTAAGACAGACCTTGAGTTGCCCAAGAACGCAAACATTGGAAGAGCATTAGACGCTTACCCAATGAGTGCTAATTATAAAAAAGAAATACTAGCAATGCTTCGGATGCAAAAGGTAAGAGGTAATGTTATTACTGAGGATTCAATATCTTCTATAATAGATGGTTACACCTCAAAGATGCGAACAGATCCTAATGTTATTGGGTCTTATGTTGGTGACAACACTGTATATGCTAGGAATAATTATTTCTCAGACTCTGAAATTACCGCGCATAGAGAAGAAATAACCAATCTTATTGCTGATTCTGGTTTGTTTAACGATCTTTTAAAAGGTGGCACTGCATTAGATTCAGCAGCTGCTGGTTTTGCAAATATTATTGGCGGCAATCTTTTACTTACATCGAGAGCTATTGTTGAAGAGTTTACTAGCGGCGTTGGAGCTAGTGAAAAACTAAATGATAGAGACAGGTTAAGACGAGGGCTGCAAGCTTTGAACATAGAGCTAAGCTATAAGCCTGTTGTGTCTTCATTTAATCAAGGCCAACCTATGTACGAGGTAGGGTACATAAATGATTACGGTGGTTTTGAGCCCATTATAGTTAATGATACAGCTTTGACTTTAGAAAAGCCAAGAGTTCAAGCTGATCGAAAAGCTGATATGAGATTTCAATCTCTTAATAATTTGCAAACTGCCGTTAAAGCAGATGCACCTGCTGGCAGCAAAGCTATTGCTGAAATTAATTACATAGCAACATTAGATCATATGACTGAAGAAATGTTCTTATCTGATGTTGGCAAAATGAGAGAGTACAACAAAATATTTGGCGAAGATGATATGGCGTTAAATATCTTTAGAACAAAAAGAGAGTCATACAATTCTCTTAGCAATGCATTGCAAATAGAAGTGACAGAGCCAAATCAATGAAGATAGTTGTTCCAGAAGCAGAGCCGTTTAATGTTGGTAGACAGCCAGTGCAATCTACAGTGCCTACACTTGGGCAAACGGGGAATGCTCAATATGGAAGACTGTTTAACCCAATAAAGAACCAGCTGAATTTTTATTCAAGAGCTTCAACCTATGATCCAGAGTCAATTGATCGTGTTGAAACAATAATAGAAAAGCAGGGACTTAATGAAGAAGATGCTCGTTATCTTCGTTTGTTTGGCATTGGCTCTCAAGATAACTTTACTTCTGCGCTAGAGTTCATACAGAAGCGTAGAGATAACTATAGCGTATTAAATCGCTCTACTGGTCTTAATTTATTTCTTACCGATTTTAGCCTTCATGCCTCTATTGCTATTCCTTACGGTGGTGTTGCGGCTTCTTTGCACCTTGGTAAAGGCCTTAATGCTTTAGGCTCTACTTCTGGTCTTAGGCAAGCTGCACGTGCAAAGCAATTAATGAAAGGCAAGGATCTTACCGCTAAGGATCTTTCTAAGATAGGCGCTCTGGATGCAGCAGTCGTAGATGGCAGCATAACGCTCACTGAGGCGCTTACTGAGATTAGCGAAGGTGAAGACCCAGCAACTGAAATAGGCAACGCAGCGCTCTATACAATGGGCACAGCGGCTGTTGGTGGCCTTCTTGGCTTTGGCATAGGCACAGCATTGAATAGACCTATTTCTGCACAAGCTAGACAAGCAACGTTTGGGCGTAAGTACAAAGAATATCTTAATAGTGTTTCTGATGAGCCGGCAAAAAGAGGCGAAGACTTATCGTTTACGGGTGAGTGGTTTACTAATTCTTGGTTTATGAAGGCAATACCAACGCCTCTTCGTGCGACTATACAAGATAAGAAGTTGCCAGACTGGGCTAAGATGGACATGCTCCAAATTGGTGGCGACAATGGTATGCCTTTTGCCATGAGCCAGCTTGGTAAAAGTGTAGGCAGTTCTACGTTTACTGAGTCTGCAAGGCGTCAAGGTGATTGGTTTAAGGCTCTTGATGTTATTAATCAAAACTATCGTGAGGTAAGCCCGCGTGGTTCTGCTGAGTTCTTCAATGTTCCTGTTGGGGAATATGTAGAGCGTGTTCGTCGTAAGCTAGGTAAAGACAGCTTTGCGCCTGATGAGTGGTACAATCATATTGGCCGCTTAATGGTTGATGAAGTGCCATATGAAAAAATGACACCGCAGGAAGCAGCATCGGTGCAAGCTGCTCGTAGTTTCTTTGAGCAGTATGGAAAAGAGCTAGAAGAAGTTGGCCTTATTAATCCAAAAGATCTATTTGAGGACAATTACTTAAAAAATGTTGGCCGTCAGATGGAGCTTCAAAGCGTTACCAAAAGCATTGTTGAGCAAAACAAAAAATGGATGCGTCCACAGCAAGATAGGCTTTCAACAGACATAGAAAAAATAAACAATAAACTTAAGCAACTAAACAAAACTGCCACTACAAGAGGTCTGACCAATAAGCAGGTTACTTTTAAATCTGATTTAGAAAAAGAACTTGTTATGAAGCAAGACTTAGTAGGAAGGTTTGATGACGCATTTGACAAAATACAAAATGCAAAATCAATTGATGAACTAGCTTTGCTTTATAAGGAGTTAGATCTTACGGCTGACATGCGTAGTGCTTTACAAGATCTCACTAAGGCTATGGATGAAACAAAGTCTAGAATTGATAACGCTATGGATATGATGGATGAAATGCCATCAGTTAAATCTCCTAACAATTATCTTATGCGTATCTTTAATCGCCGTAAGATTGAATCAGACCGAGAGGGTTTGAAGAATATCTTAATGAATTGGTTCCGTGAAAACCCACAGATTATTGTTAAGGGTGATGACAAGCTATTTAAGAAGCAAGAGCTAGCAACTGATCCCGTATCTCTTGAGCGTAGAGCTAACGAAACCATAGATAACATTCTTGGAGAAACAGACGAAGATGCTGTCGATGCAATCTTTACTGGATTTGGTCGCAGCGGCCCGCTTGTATCTCGTCGTCTTAATATTCCTAATCACTTGATTAAAGACTACATCGTGACTGACATTAAGGAAGTTATGATTGCTTACACTAATCGTGTTGGCCCTCGACTAGAGTATCACAAACGTTTTCGTGATCCAGAAACTAATCAGATAATGCCACTAGAAGGAAGAATAGATTATTACAGATCTAGACTTATTAAAGATGGTGTTGATGAGGCTACAATAAATAAGTTTATTAAAAACTTTGTTGCGATATACGATCAAGTTGTCGGCACAACTCTTAAACGTCCTGATGCTATAGATACTAAAGTAGCTGACTTTCTTAGAACAGCAACAAGCTGGACGTTTCTTGGCGGCTCTGGATTAGCAGCGGTTGGTGACGCTGCATCTTTATTTATGGATCATGAGCTTAAAGCTATTGGCAAGTCAGTGCTTGGCACAATGGACGATATATCCTTAAAGGCATCTAAGCGAGAGCTTAATCTAGCTGGTGAGGCATTAGAGATTGTTCGTGGTATAACTCACTTGCGGTACATGGAAAGCCTTACGAATGATGTGTTTAGCAAGACTATTCCTGATAAGCTAAACAATGCTTTTTATATTATGAATGGTTTGGCTCCTGTAACTGTAGCCATTAAAACATTTGATGGTTTGCTTCGCGGTCATACTATTATTGACTCAGCTATTAAACTGGGCACAGGTAAGGCTAGCAAGTTTGAAAAAGAGTTTTTAGCTAGATATAACATTACTCCAAAGATAGCTAAGCAAATAGCTGACTCTCCTTATGAGAAAAGCCAAGGCGGTTTATTCTTACCAAACACAGAAGCTTGGACAGACGAGGCAGCGGTTACTGCATTTAGAAACGCTTTATCTTCTGGCGTTATGAACAGAGTAATTATGGGTACACCAGCAGACAAACCAATTGTAATGAGTGGCATTGCTTATATTCCAGAGCATTTAGCTAAAATGCTTCCGTTTGAAACTGCTGTTGATCCTAGAGTTAAAGGTTATCGTAGAGTAGAAAGTGGTCTGCTTGCTTTACCGTTTACTTTTTATAGCTACACAATGGGTGCTTTGAGTAAGATTACTGCCAACCATGCATCTGGTGCGGTTCGCAACCGTTTGTCTCATGTGGCTGTCGCTATGGGTCTTGGGTATATGATTGTAAATGCTCGTACTCCAAGCTGGGCTTGGAAAGATATGGACGTTGAGGATAAGATTATGAGATCTTTTGACTTCTCAGGTCTTGCAGCAATTTATAGCGACATGGTTTATCGTGGTATAGCAATGGCTAGTGAAATGGGATTAGAAAATAACTTTCCTATTCAGCCAAAGTTTCAAGCTCCACCAGATAAGATTGGTGCATTAGTTTCTTTAGGTGGTGCTCCTGCTGATTGGAGCTATGAAGTTCTAAGTTCTATTGGGCAAATGCTTTCTGGCGATGTCCAAGACGGGGCTAAGGGTCTTATTCGTATGACGCCACTTATAGAAACAATGGCGACTGGCGATATAATAAAAGACACGGCAAAAGATCTTACTGGCTATTTACCTAATAGACAGTGATTTGTCCTAGATTATTTGTGCATTGATCTTCTTCGCTTCTTTGTGTGAGAAGAGAACAAAGAGGTGAACCATGACAATAGACATTTCCGCTAACAATCCGCGTATTAGCTACTCAGTTGCAGCTGGCGTAACGCAGACATCTTTTGCTGTGCCATTTGAGTTCTTCGATGACTCAGATCTTAATGTTTATATCGACACCACCCTGCAAACTATTACGACTAACTACACGGTAACTGGTGGGGCTGGCTCCACAGGGACTGTTACCATGACAGTGACTGGCCCTAAGACTGTTATCCTTACTCGTGATACTACGATTGAGCGCACTACAGACTTTACTGCTGGCGTAGATATTAATCGCGCTGCTTTAAATACACAGCTAGATACGCTAACTGCTATTGCGGCTGACAACCAAGACCTTGGAGAGCGGTCTATTCGGATTACCGACTATGACCCTGCCGCATCTAACTTGCTGCTTCCTGACGCCGCTACACGCGCTGACAAGCTTCTTAGCTTTGATACTGAAGGCGACGTTTCAGTGCAAGCTGCCAGCGACTTACTAACAGGCAGCGTACTTGGGGCTAACTATACTAAAGCAAGCTATACTGGGAACGGCACACAAACAGCTTATAGTACTTCTGTATCGGCTGGTTCTAAAAATAACATACAAGTGTATGTAGATGGTGTTTATCAAAACAAAGATACGTTTTTGATTAGTGGCTCTACGTTGACATTCACAGAAGCCCCGCCCTTAAACTCTGCGATTGAGTTTATTGTGGGTAATGCTGTTACCTCGCTAACAACTGATCCTGCTGTAGTGAACTACAACCAAGGCGGCACTGGCGCACAGGATCGTACACTGACAAGCAAGCTGCAAGACATTGTATCGGTCAAAGACTTCGGTGCTGCTGGTGATGGCGTAGTTGATGACACTGCGGCTATTCGTGCTGCAATCATTGCAAACTATAGTCGTACACTGTTCTTTCCCAAAGGCACATATTTAGTATCGGAAACAATTGACATTGATTTTGGCTTAACACTTCAAGGTGAGCAAGGGTCAGTAATTAAATTTGCTTCAAGCATTACGTCTAGTGATGCAAGCTTTCATAATATCTTTACTGTATTTGCAACAACTGCTGCATCACGAAACTTATCTAAGTTTATCATGCGTGACCTAGAGTTTGATGGCTCTAATATCGCAACAAGTTACTGGCTAGAAAATAGCAGTGGCACAGCAATTACTGATCCAGAAGCTGACTACGTTATGGGTACAGGTGCTTTGGCATCTGGCATTACAGGAACGTCCTTAACAGCTGTATTAACGGGCACAGCAGTATCAAGTGTTACAATTAACAACGGTGGGTCTGGCTGGAAAGGGCATCCAAGTTTTCCATATCTATCAGATGATGTATTGCTTCACTTCTCAGGTGGTGGTGGTTATGGCGCACAAGGATTTGCAACCATATCAGGCGGTGCTTTAACTTCTGTTACCATTACAGATGGTGGTAAGGGCTACACATCACCTCCAACTGTAACGGCTCGTGGTGGATATGCTGCTATTAATTTGCTTGCTGATGCTTCTGTTAATCGTCGAAACCCAAACTACACAGATGTTCATGGTGTAATTTGGTTGCAAAATACACAGGATTGCATGATTGAAAACTGTAAGTTTAGAGACATTGCTGGTCGAGCAATCTTCGATCAGGGCAGTTTGAACTTAGATATTAACAACTGTGTGTTTTATCGTTGCGGCAAGAAGGATGGTGCTTTCCATGTTATCTATGCTCAAAACTCTGGAGCAAATCCTTCTGAGCATATTAAGATTAGAAACTGTCGCTCTTTTGATAGTGACAGATCGTTTGCTGGGTTTATGCCAAAGGCTGGCGGCTTGATTGAGAACTGTTACATTGACAGATACAAAGAGGCTGCAATTTTTATTAACACTGTTGCAAATGATGATGGCAATCAGATTGTTATCAAAAACAATGTTATTAAAAATGGTACGCAATCAGATATTGTTTGCCATGCGATTGAAGCTGGTGGTGTAAATAACCTAATCGTTGATGGAAACTACATCGAAGATTGTGACGAGTATCCTTTGGTTCTTACTGGTGTTACTGAGGGTACAGTCATTAACAATACCTTTGTAAATAATGGCTCACGTTATACTGAACCCTATGCGCCGTTTTCTGAAAGATATAACTATGAAACTACTAGCTATCCTGTGGCTGGTCGTGAGAATGGTTTGGAAAAAAGGCCAGCATTTGGTACAATCGGAAGTCTTGGAAGCACTGCAAGTAAATGGTTAAGCGTTAAGAACAATACTGTAAAAGAAAGTGGTCGTTCTGATTATCCAAAGTATATCTTAAAGCAGGCAAAAAGTGGCACAGACAATATATCAAGAGGTGGTCTTGTAGATGGCAATGTCTTCAATGTTCCATCTGATGTTACCGTTCTTGATGCAACTACTGGGAATGTTTGGGAGTATCCTTATTTTCCACGCATAAGAAACAACTTGAACAGTAATACAACTGGGCCTGTTGTTCATTATAAACAGTTTGCTGCTGCTGAAACTGGTCTTTATACAGTAGATGTTGGATTTATGCCAAGCTATATCCAAGTGTTTGCAGCACCTAACAATGCAACTGTTGGTCGTTCTGGTCAGGGATATATTAGCTTTAACGGCGATGCTGCTGACAATGACTTTACTTTCATCTTTAGTGTTGATGTTGGCACTGATGCCTATGGTCAAATGCTAACAGATGAGTTTGTTCGCACTGTTGCAGGTGATGGCACGATTAAGTTTTCTGCTGAGTTCCAAGCATGGAAAGAAACTGGGTTCTCAGCAAACGTTATTACAGCAACAGAAATCACAAACGTTCGGTTTGTATGCTATCCGTAAGAGGGAAAGATAAATGACTATTAAACAACAAGGTGGCATCTTCGGGCGAAATCCTACGTTTAACGATGCAAACGTTGATAATGACCTAACTGTTGATAATGACTTAACGGTTTCTGGTAGTCTTGGAGTAGGCACAACAAATCCAACACGCACGGCAGAGATTGTTTCATCAAACAATGTTCCTATGCGTGTCGTAAGCACAGCAACTTTGTCTCAAGTCAGATTGGTTGCGAGTGGAACAACAACAGGGGCAACTGAACCAGCTATTGGTGCGCAAGGCGATACTCTTCTTTTAAGAACAAATGGATCAACTGCGGTTACAATTACTGCGGCACAAAACATCAAGGTCAACTCAGGCAACGGCATCGACTTCTCTGCCACCTCTGGCACTGGCACAAGTGAACTGTTCGATGACTATGAAGAGGGGACGTGGACGCCTACATTACTTGGATCAACAAGTGGTTCAGCTAGTATTACAACTATATCTGTAGCTAAATATGTAAAAATCGGTAGATCGGTTACTGTCTTTTCACAGTTAGGAGGTATTCGTTTGGATACAGATAATATTTCAGGCAATGTTCTTATTGGTGGATTACCATTTACTTCAAGCGGTGTTTCATCTGTTGCTAATTTTACTTATGCTAATATTTTAACTGCTGATGAAACAACAAACACAATTTCAGGGTATGTTCAATCATCACAAATTTTATTGAGAAAAGGTTCTTCTTTAACTGCAATAACTGATTCAGACTTAGCTTCAGCTTCAAATGGTGCTTTTATGATATCAGCAACATATCAGGTGTAATATGGCTCTTACTAAAGTACATAACAGAATGATCTCAGGGTCGACGATTAATGTTGTTGATTTCGGAGCAACTGGGGATGGGGTAACGGATGACAGCTCTGCTATTCAAGCTGCTTGTAATGCCTTAACTAATGGCGGTGTTGTTAAGTTTCCAGATGGTGCTTTCTTATGTAACTCAAAAATTACGACAACAAATCATGTGTCATTAATTGGTGAAGGCCCAAAATCTACAGAGATAATATTTGCTTCGACAGATGGAATACTAATTGACAGAAGCTCAACAGGCAATCGTGATGATAGTATTGTTATTCGTGGCATGAGTTTCT
>CAACVD010000827.1_pt1 | contig 14956 bp, 17 predicted proteins | sample 2381771 | NCBI WGS metagenome assembly CAACVD01 (sample SAMEA5211965, study PRJEB30684) | marine metagenome | biome: Marine; feature: Epipelagic; material: Water | collected 2015-10-15 | depth 15 m | reverse complement strand
TCATTTCTTTAAATAAATTAGTTGCACTTTGAAAACAAAACTTAGCTTCAGGAAGCACAGAATGTTCATATACATTTAAGTATGTATTAATTGTTTCTTTTACTATTCTTTTATAATCACCGACTTCTTTGTGTTTAAATTTATAATACCTATTAGGACCTGGTGTTTTTTTCATAATCATTTGACCACCTGATAAATCTCCCATATGTCTAACATATATATGTGCATATAACTTCATTGCCTCATCTTGTATTGATTCTATATGTTCAATGTATTGTTTTGTGCTTTCTGTAATTTCAGGTGGTGCGCCTATGTCTGTCCATAATGCTCTGTAATCATAGTGTATATGTTCAGCTCTTAATAAGTTAGGCGTATCTCTAAAAAGAGAATTATGTAAACCATATTTTTCTAATACAGAATAACATTGAAATTGATTGTAAAGATATGTTGCATATAATTTTTTATCTATTTCACCTGACATTAATATTCTTACAAACTCTTGTCTTTCAGCATTTTTGTGCTGTTGCATTGTTAATTCTTTTATATCAAGCATATATTAATCCATTAAGTTAAAGTTAATCACAATTGTAATTCTATTTTTAACACTATTATTTTTATTTACTACCAAATGAGGTACTGCACCCGGCATAATAACAATATCATCTTCTTTTACATTAATAATAAAATCCTTTTCTCTCCATACATTTTGTAAATTATTTTTTAAAAATTTGTTGGTATTTTTTATGTCATTTATGTAAGGTGCAAATGAATGAGTATTTTTATAAATTGTGGGTGAGTGATTTTTTTCATCAAATTGTATATAATGTATCATAAAAAAATCACAATGGCCTATATGGTCATGTTCTCTCATGTATTGATTGTCATTTATACAAGTATAATTTACAATATCAAAATTGAATTTTATATCTTTTTGATTGTAAGATAAATTTGATAGAAAATCTTTTATTATTTTTTCGTATTCTGGTATTATTTTCTCATAGTTTATTTTTAAAAAAAAACTATTTTTATCATCACAATTAGAATGATGAAGCGTACTAGAATGTGATAAATCAGCATCCCAATTATTTCTTTGTTTATCTAGTAAATAATTATGCTCTATATCAGATATGATTTTACTTTTGTCATATAGTTTTGACGACAATGATAAGTGAGCATAAGGTAAACCTAATATTGAATTTATCATTTTATTAACTCATACCATCCTGTAATAATAATTTTTTCACTTTTACTAATTTCACCTCTGTGAGTATGCATCCAATCAGCTGGCCATATGACGGTCAACCCTTTTTTAGCGGGAGTTTTTATATTTTGATAATAAAACTCCGTACCACCATCTTCAACATCATTTATATAAGTCATAAAAACAAGACACCTATTTGATGTTGATTTATCCAATCTTTCAAAATGCCATTGTTTAAAACCACCATTTGGAGGATAATACTGCAAATTAAAGTCTGCTACGATATCAAATCTAGCCATATTACCAGCATATTGATATTTTTGTAAATATAATTCTAAAACTTTTTGTAATTCTTTTCTATATTCACCTATAGGATAATCTCGATAGTTGGGGCGTATGCCCATATCTCGGCTATCTTTAATATCAGTTTCAACTTTTTTATCTATATTATTTCCACATAACCCTAAAGGTGCTTTTTTCAATCTTTTAATTGAATGATTAACAATGTTATCACAAACGCTTTCAGGTATAAACCAGGCGCCTATGAAACTCTCATATGGTAATTCATATTCTTTCATTATATACTAAACTTATTACTAAATTAATTCAAGTCTATTTTTGAATTCGCCAGTCTGTCTGTCTTTCCACCAACCTCTTTCAATTCTTTCAAACTCATTTGTTGTACCATCATCCGGGTCATCAATTATATCCATACCATGGGTTTCAGTATTATATCCGTTTTTTGAAAACAAATTGTCAAAAATTGCTTGAGCTTCATCTCCAATATTTCCAGTAGTAAACTTATTAACTACTGTGCCATCTCTCCTAGAGGTAGTATCCATCAAGTTTTTTTCGTAAACTATTGCTGTTGTTGACATAAAAATCTCCTTTTTATTACCACTATTTATATAAATGTAAAGACTACCACTACTCTTCTTTTTTGTTTTGGTAAATCCACATAATGAAACTTATTACTAAAACAAACGGCCTTATATTTTTCAGGTTTTATACTTTTTATAACAGTTTCTTTATCATCTTCTAATACATGTGTACAAGCTTCTTCATTGTCGGTTAAGTAAAGTATTAATTGTTTGTGTTCAAAATCATGGTCTACATGTACACCACTTGATTTTTTTAATGAGGGTAAAGTTAAATTTACACAAATTCTTAAAGCTTTGTTTAGAGAAATTTTATTTTTTTGACAAAAACTTATTAGTATTTCTTTAAAAAAATCATAATGTTTAGAATTTATACCATCATCACCCTCTAACCTTAATTCTGGTCTTCTTAATATAGTGTGCGACATATAACCTATGTCATCACCGTCAAGAGCTGATGGTGTATAGTAAAAAGGAAAATTTTGACCTAATACATTTTCTAACATGTCCTTTTGACTATCAGTTAAAAAATTATTATCTTCAATAATCTTGTTCATAATCATAATCTATATTTATATTGACAACCATTCTATCTCCACTTTTGACAGGATTAGAACCTGAATGATATAATTCTCCATTAAAATATACTAATCTACCTTTCTTTGGTGATACACGCTTTAACAAATTACCACCAGTATCAAAGAAAAATGTATCGCCGTCAGAATCATTTACATAGTATAACATAACATAATGAGGAAAATCCATATCTCTATGAGGTGGATTTAATTTATTTGTGTTATTAATACTGTTTTGAGTTTGTAAATTAGCTTTTGACCTTATTATATTTTTTTGTTTATAATTTTCATTTAATTTTTTATTAGCTGCTTTAACAATATCTTTAGTAATATCTAAATATTTTTCTTTAGTGTTTAAAATAGAGCGGCTTTCTCCCTCTATAAATTTATAAAAAGAATGACTAAATTGTAAGTAATCAGTTATGAGTAAATCTTTATTTTTATCTTGAATTTTTTTTAAGATTGGTAAATCTTCAGGATGAGATTCAGGCTCAACTGTATAATTAGATGTAAAATCCACATAATACCAACTGAATTCTCCACTTCTAAAAAGTTTTTCAATGTCATCACATTTATCAAAAAAATTATCTATTACTTTTATCATTTAAATTGTTCTTCTTTATAAAAATTTATATTAAATAATAATCTAGTTGTTGTATCTGTTTGAACAACTGACTCATGTCTTACTTGACCTTTGAATAATAACAATCTATTTTCTTTTGATTGAATAAACTCACCATCTTCTATCTGTGTGCCACCATTATTTGAATTTAAATAATATATTGCTGTATAATAATGATGTTCATTTATCAAATCTGTATGCATACCCATACCTTTATTTTTTTTAAACATACCGAAAAAATTTAATTTGGCTCTACTTACAACTAAACTTTGACCTTCAAAAAAATCATATTTTATTTTATTCATAACTGGATATAACAAATCTCTAGCTTGATTAAATGTTATGTCATTATTATTAACTAACATACATACGAATTGATAATCTTCTTTGTCAGATAAAAAATTTAAAAAATCTGAATAAGACCACCTTTCTTTTGTTTTCTCAATTACATCTTTATTTAATTTTTTAAATGTTTTATTATCTAAAAAATTGTCAACTATTTTAATATTACTCTTCATAGGCAGGATTTATATAATGAAAATAAGATATGGTAAATCTACCTTTTCCAGAAAGCTTATCGTCTTTCATAGAAATTGGTTTTACTTTGTGTTGATAGATACCAGGAAATATCACAGCCCTATTATTTTTAATTTTTATTAATTGTTTACTCTCGGAAAATTCAAAATCACCACCTTCAAATTGTTTAGGTTCATCAAATAACCAAACAACAGTTGTATAAACAGAATTATCATAATGAGTATCATAATGGTCATCATTTTCATAATAAGATAACATTGTATAAGTATCATTTATTTGAGGGTGAAACTGCATATAGTTTTTAAATACACCATTCATACTTTTTTTAAAATCATCTGTAAAATGTTTATATCTACAACCTATGGTGGGCGAAAAATCTCTGCCAATTTCTGTGTATATTTTATCTAGGTAAAATCTATGGCAATAACTTTTTGATTTACCATCAACATATCTAGCAACATCATTTCCTTTTTCACTTCTTTCAATAACTTCTTTTGGTAAAGAAACAAAATGATTCAATTCTGCTTTAACAGATTTTAACTCATCATCTGTAAACCAATTGTCAATAACAACAAACGGTTGACTAGTGTTACTAACAATTTGTTGAACTTTCCACATTAGAATATTACCCTTTTATAATCTTCATCATCTGTAACTGGCTTAGCTATTTTGGTTTTATAACTACTATCTAATCCCATAATTGGTCTGCCATCATATTTAATATCATATTTACCCCCCTTTTCGTTATAATGCATGAATAATTGAGCATGATTAATACCTTTAAAAGGTTCTCTCCAATGTTCAATATCACAACCTCTATAAACAATCATATCGCCGGGGTCTAAATCGCACCTAACTTCTTTGCCATTACTAAGCACAAACATAGGCCATTTTTTATCGTCTGTATTAGTCATATTGCTACCTAAAAATAATGTAGTTGATATTTCACAACTAGCCCTATCTTTATGTTTAGTCAATTCTGTATCTGTGGTGTAAAGTCTATGATAAGTGTAAGTACATGTTAATTCTTTTCCAGTTATCAATTGCATATTATCTAAAGCCACTTCAGCAAAATCATCAAATATAGGATTACCATACATACTAAAATCGCCGTATGCTTGAGTATCAGTAAATTCTCCATATCTTCTTTTATTATAACCGTCACCTTGTTCACTTTCAATAAACAAAGCTCTTTTTGCATTTTGCATTACATGAAAATAAAATATATTTGCTAAATTATTATCAATAAAATTTTTGACAATAACATAAGAATTTTTTTCAAATTGTTTAACATATTCTTTCATAATAAATCCTATCTAAATGGGTGTCCTAATGACCACATTACTAAAGAATATCTAGTGCCTTTTGTAACAGGTGTTACTTGATGATACAAATAACTAGGAAATACAATAACCGAACCTTTTGGTCTAATTTCTGTACATTCGTGATATCTTTCACCTTTAATATGAGGACCATAATCAAATTTTAAATTACCACCTTCATATGAGCCAGGTTCAGATAAATTAATTGTCATACTTAATTTTCTAATTTTACCTACCCAATTATGATTTTTTGTATGTTGTTTATCATTTTCTGTAAATCCAGGAACAAGCCTTTTATATTTAGCATGATGGTCTGAATTACCATCAGAATGCCAGCCATAAAATCCTCCTGGTGAATTATAAACAGTAAATTGAGGTGTTTCGTGATAATCTATGTCATAATTCCAACCTGCTTTTTTGTTGGCGTCATATACATATGGTGTAATTATATCATACAACCAATCATAATCTAAAAAAGAAACTTCACTATCTCTAACATATGTTTTTTTATCTTTTGACTCTGCAATAGTTTTATCTTCTAAAGAAATACTATCTTTATCTACAGCTTGTTTATGATTATCACCAAAGGTTGTGCCTGCTACATCAATATTATTTTCTTTATTTTCTCTTATTACTTTTTTACCTAAATCAATAATATCATTGCAATCATTATCACTCAAGGCAGATTTAAACCACCAATACGAATTTTGTAACTCCATTTTCACCTCATACTATCAATCAAATATCTATGATTTGATAAACTTTTAACAGACATTTCTATACCTTCTAGGTACTGTTGTCTATTATTTATATATGCGTCTCCTGATATGCCTTGTGTTAAACTATTTAATAAGTTTATAGCTTTAGTTTTGTTAAAATGATTTAAACCTGCTGACACAGCATAATAACTTTTTAAATCAAATGTAGAACTTGTGTATTTAAAATAATCAAAATTTAAAATACCTTCTTTACATTCATTTAAATAATTTACGATATTTTTAGGCATTTTATTATTAGAAGTAAAATTTTTCCAAAATTCTGTATCACTTCTATTTGTTACATAATGTAAATAGATAAAATCTAATATCTCATCTGTTATTTTTACAATTTTTTTATTGTATCTATCTATGTAATAACTATCACCATCTACCATTCCTTGTATGTTAGGTAATAAATTTCTTAATTGTTGAATTGTTACCCATATAGAAGTTGCTTCTTTTGGTTCTATAAATCCAGACGAAAGACCAACAGCGACACAGTTTTTAATCCATGTTTTTTGAAAACACCCCGCTGAAAAATTAAATTGTCTAGGACTATCTACTTCATAACCTACTAATTCGTCAACTTCTTTTTTAGCTTCATCATCTGATATCATATCACTATCAAAGACATAACCACAACCATATCTTTCTTGTGTCGGTATTTTCCAAACCCAACCATATTTCATAGCGATAGCTTCTGTGTATGGAGGCATTTCACGACCTATATCAAGAAAAAAAGGAATTGCTCTCTTTACAGGTAAATTATTTTTATATGATTTCCATTTACTTTTAAAATGATTGCCTATAAAATATCTTTTAAAACCAGTACAATCAATTAAAAAATTACAATCAACTTTCTTGTCAGATAATTTTAACGATATAATATTTCCGTATTCATCATTGTCAATACTGTCAACAATACCATCAATTATTTTTATTCCTCTATCAACGCCAACTTTTTTTAAAGCCTTTGCTAGTTTTACAGCATTAAAATGTAAAGCATGATTACCTAAAAAAGGTTCATACTTACTATCATCATATCTTACTTTATTTTCAGCACTAGCTCTTGCTGAAAAATCAATACTATCTAAATTTTGACCTTTAGCAATTTGTTCTACGGCTAATAATGGTATATTTTGATAATTAATATTAGTAACTTCCGAATAATCTAAATTATCATTGTCTTTAAAACCGTGAAAATATGATAATCCATCACCATTGTAATTAGTAAATTTAATACCATTTTTAAAGGTTGCTGACGCCTCTTGTATTATGTAATCTAAAGGTATTTTTAATTCATCTAAAAATCCTATAAAATGAGGGGTTGTTCCTTCACCGGCACCTAAAATGCCAATATCAGAACTTTCTATAAGGGTAATATTACTTTTTGGAAAATATCTTTGTAAGAATAAGGCTGCTAACCATCCGGCCGTGCCACCACCTACTATACAAAAATTATTCTTTTGACTGTTTAGATAATACATTATATAAATTCGCTACCGCTTCATCAAGTTTTCTAATATCTTCACATACAGAAACAACTGGATATTTAATTTTTTCGCCTTTTTCATCTTTAGTTTTTACAAATCCTTGAATATTAGAATATACACCAGCTTTACTCATTACTTGTTGAAACAAACTGTTTTTTAAATCAAATTCTGGCACATCTTCTAATTCATAGAAATCGTGTAATTCTTCACCAATAGATTTATCTACGCCTTTTTCCTCAAGGTGTTTAATAATATCTCTAACTAATTTTTTGTGAGTTATGTTTATATCATCAAAATTAAAAAGTGTTTCAAACTTGGGCATTATATCTCCTATTATAAAAAATAATTAATAACTAACAATCACTACACCAGAGCCGCCTGATTTTCCACTTGGATGGTCATCTTGTCCACCAGCGCCACCGCCTCTATTAGCCGTACCACCTTGTGCGTCATTTTGACCAGGTCCGTCTGCGCCGCCACCGCCGCCGCCTTGGCCACCTGGAGCAACACCGGAGTAACCACCTCCGCCGCCACCGCCTCCGCCGCCAGCGTAATAAACTGGAGAACCTGAAACATTTGAAACTTTACCTTGGCCACCTGCACCACCAATACCGTATGGTCTATTTCCTGGATGAGGCGCTTGCACACCTGCGTTACCGGCACCACCGCCGCCTCCGCCTCCGCCATCACCTGACGAAACTTGGCAACCTTGGCCTCCTGGATTTCCGTAACCGTATGTACCACTATCGCCTGATTGATTTGATTGATTACCAATACCACCTGGATTATTTGGACTACCGTTATTTCTGCCGGCTGCACCACCACCTGAACCACCTGGTTGTCCTGCACCTCGTTGCCAACTTTCACCACCGCCACCACCTTGAGCAGTTAGTGAACCAAATGTTGAGTTTGAACCTGGTTGTGATACCATTTGTCCGCCTGGAGAACCTCCACCGCCGACATTACCTGGTACATTTCCTCCTGGTGTAACGGGAAATCCGGGTCGGTCAATCATACCACCGCCTCCGCCACCACCGTCATTATTACCACCTGTACCACCGCCACCTGCAACAACTAAAACATTTACTGCACTAACACCTGATGGCACAGAATAAGTAAATGAGCCTGTAGAATTGTATGTTGTAACAACTGGCGCTTTAACCGTAATTTTAAATTGTCTTGTTGATGTTGCACTTGCTGTAGCAGCTGATACGGTAAATGTTGATGTAGTATCTGAACCAACTGCACTTACTGAACCTGAAATTACAGCTGTGCTTGAGTTTATTGATAAACCACTAGGTAAAGAACCTGATGATATTGAATATGTAATTGTATCGCCTTGAGCGTCTGTAGCACCTGCTAAATCAGCAGCTGCGATTGAAACTGAACCTATATTAGCATTAAAAATACTTATAGTTGTGTCAACTGCATTTGTAAAAGCAGGAGCATTATCTACTGTAATAGCTTCTTGTAATTCAGCAGATAAACCTGAACCGTTAGTTACTTTAATAGCATAAGGTTGATTTGTTGAGTCAAATAATTGAGCGTTAATTTCTACTGTTAATAAGTTAGCACTATTTCTTGTGGTTTGATGTGGGGACAATGTTTCACCTGAACCTACAAATGTAACATTAGCTCCAGTTGCGTCAAATAAAGAACCTTTTACTTGAATAGTTGTATTTGATGAAGAGTCAATATTAACTTTACCTGATGTTACATCTGAACCACCATCTATGGTAAATGCTGTAATTAACGGTGGACTATCAATAGATTTCCAGTCTGAACCTGTGTAATACTCCATAAGGTCAGTTGTATCATTAAATCTTATACGACCTTTTTCATTAACTCTATCACCTGAACCAAGACCATCACTAGAGGTTTTAATACCTGCAGCTCCTGTAAATACTCTATTTTTACCTGTAAAATCTCTTAAATCTGACATATTAATATTTATCCTCTATCTTTACTCATTAAATATTTTGAGTTAATTTCCAACCATTAGTTGAACCTGTGTAAACTAATTGAATACCAGCGTTTTCTGTTGAAATAACTAAATCCTCTGTTAAACCCATAATTTTTAAACTATTTCTACCAATTGTTAAATTGTTTGTATCAAATGTTCCTGCTAAATCTACTATTGAAACTTGGTCACCTGTTTGAGGCGAAGCAGGTAATGTTACCGTTTGAGCAGCCGCTGTCGTATCAATAAAATATCTATCATTTGCAGCTACTGTTAAAGCAGTTGAACCATCAGCAGTAAATGTTGACCATGGATTACCGCCACCTAAACCTGTCCATTGTGTTCCGTTATAACCTTCCCATGTTACTAATGTTGAGTTATATCTAATACCACCTGTAAATAGTGTACCGCCTGAAGGTCTTTGAGCAGTTGTACCTGTTGGTGGTACAAGATGACCTGTACCCATTTTATCTCTTTGAGTATAACCTACTATAGCTCTTTCTGTTGGAACAGCCGTATTAGCGTCATTACCTAATGTTTCGTCTGTACTAAATTCGTTAATTGTTGCACCTAACTCAGCACCAATTGAACCAAGTTGTAATTCTGATAGACCAGAAAGGTCAAATGCGTCTGCGTTTAGTGTTGCAACACCAGTTGCCTGTTCAATTCTGAATAAGTCACCAACTCTAAAGTCACCTGATTGGTCTGTAGATGTAAAGTAAACACGACCTGCACCGTCTTCGGTCACTTCATCTGATTGGTCAGCAGGCTGTGATGGACCACCAGGATAATTTGTTGTTGTAAAGTCACCAGTACCAATATCTAGGAAGTCGTGACCTGTTAATCGAATGTTTGAGTAACCTGTTGTAATTGTTGTTGCTGTGTTATCTGCAATTGCATTACCTGAAGTTACACTAGAAGTTAAACGAATTGTAACTTGTCTATTTGATAAATTTGTTTCTGATACAGCAGATACTCTGTAATATGTTGAATCACCTGCAAACTGAACATTGGCACCTAGTTTAATTACATTTGCACTACCAAGTGTACTATCACTCGAATCAACTGCAATTAAGGCACCTGTTTGACCTGTTTGAGCTGATGAAGAAGCCGCTTTAACTTGATATGTTGAAGAGTCTTCTTTTGTAATTGTTAAAACTTCACCATTGACAAATGAACCTGTAATACTTTCTATATGAAAATGGTCTGTTGAGATGTTTGTTCTAAAGATTGTTGCACTTGCACCACCAGCTCCTGAAATTGTAGCAGTACCTTGACCTTGTGTGCCAACTGTATCCGAAACATCTGATTCTGTAGCAGCGCCAACAAATTGTGTTGCGTCATATTTTAACATTTGACCACGAGCTTGAACTGATACAGCAGTTTCACTTGATAAAGTACCTGTAGCCTCAGCACCTTTTTCACCATAAGCAGATGAACAATTTAGTCCTCTAATAAATCCACCAGATTGTGCGTAGAATGATTTATCACAATAATAAGTAAAGATAGAAACCATCTCACCTCTACCGCCACCTAATGCATGAACACCAATACCGTCAGAGTTAATTTGTGTAAAGTCATTTGCAAGAATAGATTTATTACCAGCACTATGTAAGTTACCGTCAATTTGAATACCTGTTGCACTAGCATTTACTGAAGAACAGTTTTGAACATATGGCGAAGCAGTTGTAATTGAACCGCTAGGGTCTAATGATACAACAGCAGCTTTAGATGTTGCACCAGCGCCTGGTGTTCCTGTTAATCCTTTAAATGTAGATTGAACAATGTTAGTTGCGTTGTTTGTCAACCACATATTACTAGCATTGTTATTTTCTAATGCTGTAACAGTTAATACTAAATTACCACCATTACCAACACTAGCTGCCGGTATTGTTATTGTATCATTAACTGCAAAACCTGTACCGCCATGATAAATTGTAACAGACGAAGCCGCACCACCTGATACGACAACACCCACAACAAATGAGGAAGCTACACCACTATTATTCGTAGCGCTAGCATGAACATGATTGTAAGTACCATTAGTAGCACCACTAACATTTGTTGTAATAGAAACTGTTTTAACTTGTGAACCAGTTGAAGAAGCAGGTCTAACTTCCGTACCTCTTAAAGATTCACCTTGAACTGTAACGCCAGCAGGAACTCTTAAAGGTAAATTTTCTCTGTAAACTCCGTTTTTAATATAAACAACATCACCAACTGAAGCTGATACAACTGTAATCGTAATTGATGAAGCACCACCTAATTGTGAACCACTATCTGAAAATGTAATTACATCACCAGCTGCGTGACCAGAACCACCGTTTGTTAATATAATTGATGGTGTTGATGAACCATCTAATATAACTCTTGCTTGTGTGCCTGTACCTGAACCATCTGTACCTGTTTGTGTAATATCATAAGTGCCTGGAGTACCACCTGTACCACCTGTAATTGTATTAAAGTCAACAACATCACCTGAAGTCGCTACTGATAGAGCTTTGTTAATTGTTTTAAAAGGTAAAAATTGAGAACCTGGATTTGAATCACTACCAGAGTTTGCAACATAAATTACATTTTTACCCTCTGCGTTTGACCAACTAGGGTCTAAACCATCTGTTGTTAATACTGAACCTACAGGTCCAATAGGTAATCTTTCTGAAGCAGCGGAACCTTGTTTAATTAAGTCACCTCTTGTGCTTAATACTGCACCTGTATCACCTTGAGCAACAACTTGCCATTTAGCTGCGTCTGAGTCAGGAGACACATTGTTGATTCTATCTTGTATTGCAACATAACTTGTTGAAGTTAATCTTACAACATCACCAATATTATAAGTTGTAGAAGCGTCATAAGCCGCTCTGTAATTAAATCCTTCAAGGTTTAATTGCCAATAAGTTGTGTTTGTTGTACCGTTTGTATTTGCCGGATACTGACTTGTGTTGTTAGCAGTTGCTACATAGTTATTACCACCGTATTGAATTGTATCACCTGTTTTGTAGGCCGTTCCGTGTGAATATGTACCTAATGCTTTGAAACCTGTTGTTAGAACATCCCAATATGAATTATCTGTTGGTGTTTGTCCTGAAGCTGGTGTAGAGTTAATGTAAACATATGAATAACCACCGTATGTTACAACATCACCGTCTTGATAAGTTGTACTTGCATTATAAGAATCTTCAAATTGTAAACCCTCTGAATAAACTGCAAATTTTGAATTATCAAAAGTAGATGTAGATGTATGAGCAGTTGTACATTTATATTGAAATGCACCATATTTAACTACATCATTTAATTTATAATAGTTTGAACTTGACCAATCACCTTTAAAATCTAAACCATCAACATACAAAGCAAATTTTGTGAGGTCCATAACTGTACCTGAAGATGTATATTCAGTTGTACATCTATATTGTCTACCACCATATTTGACAATATCATTTAATCTGTATTGAGTAGAGTCAGCATAGTCACCTCTGTAAATATGACCATCTACAAATTGTTCAAAATTCGATTGATTTAATACAGCGCTTGAAGAAGTGTGAGCAGTTGTACATCTATATTGTTTACCACCATAAGATACAACATCATTTAATTTATACCATGTTGAGTTTCCATAAGCGCCTTTAAAAAATAGTGCTTCTGCTTGTAAAGACCAATAATTAGTATATGTGCCAGGACTTGTGTAAAATAAGTTTTCGTTTGCTGGTGATGTGTGATTAGCAGTAACAACATATGAGTTACCACCGTACTTGACAACATCATCAATTAAATAGGAAGTGGATGTAGCCCAATTTCCTCTCCATTTAAATTTAATTCGTCCTAGTTTAAAATCTGCCATGGTTTACCTTTGTAATAATACTATTTATACAATTTAAACAGCTGATTGCCAAGTTGTTGACGCTACAGGATAAGTTGAACCCTCTGCTGTAGTGAAGTCATCACTTGTCAAGGCCGTTGCCCCTCTACTTCTATTTTCCCTTTTTACAAAATAACCATTATTATCTATATAATAAGTTGCGTCACCGTCTTCCATTCTAAATTGATGATAAAAGTCATTATCGTTGTTTTTATATTTCTTATCTACTGCACCTATGGCTATTTGAGCACCACTTTTTGGTTTAGTAATAAATGTTATTGTAGGAGTTGAATAAGTATATTGTTCTCCTAAAATTTGTTTCACACCATCTACATAGACAACAACTCTTGTGTTGTCTAAAACTGGTGAGGACATTGTAAAACCTACTGTTGAGTTATCGCCTGTTTCATATTGTATACCTGTTTGTACAAAAGTATCTGCCTCAACATATTCTTTTTGAGAAGATATTTGTTTACTGCCATTAGGGTCAGTAGGAGAGCCACCTTGAAAATCTAATGTGTCTGTACTATCTTTATCAACTTTAGTGTAGTAAAGTAATCCTTCGGTTGTTCTTCTTAAACCGTGAAATCCCTCTTTGGTTTGTTGTCCTTCAGGTACTACTTGTCCTACTACAGCCATTAACTAATCTCCAATATACTTACAAATGCTTCTACATCTACAGATGAACTATCTGGATTAGGGTCTGCATATATTCTAAGCTTATCATTGTTTTCTAAATTAATTGGTTTGTCCATAATTAATGTATTATTAGCAGAAACATTTAAACTTCTACCAACATGTCTAAAGGTAGAACCGCCATCAATAGTTACTTTAACATTTACTTTAGCTGCATTTGTAGAACTTAAATTTGAAATATAAACTGCGTGAATAACAGCAGTCACACCAGAACCAGAAGCTGTGTAGATATCTCCAGCTGAAGTATCTAAAACTCCTACATCAAGACCTGCATTTTTAAATGAACTTGCCACAATTATCCTCCAAATACAATACTAAAAGCTAGATTGTCACCCTCTGTCGCTAAAACACCAGATTGATTAGGTAAAGAAACTGTATTATCGGCAGTAGGCTCAACAGCTGTTAAAGTTGTTTCATAGGCATTTGATAAATTACCTTCAAATATTAAATTTGCACCTTGGTCAAGTAATAAATCTGTTATTGTAGTAGCACCGTTAGTCATAACATTTTGTAATGTTACTGAACCTGCACCACCAACTTCTACAACTGAGTTGTCAGTTTTTTTAGTATATAACTTACCATCTGCAACATTCATTGCCAACTCACCGGTTGCTAATGAACCTGCTGTTGGTACAGCTAATGCTGTTTCACTTCTTTTAGGTTTTATTACTGTAGCCATTATTTACAAGCTTTTTTAATCTGTTTAATAAGTTTATCTTTTGTTAGTCTTTTGTCTAACTCAACACCAACTTTTCTGCCTAATTTTTCTAACTCTGCTTTTGTTTTTTTATTTAAATCTTTTAAATTAATCTCATCTTTTAAAACTAATGGTTTCATATAAGGCTTAGTAATAAAACTTTTAATTTTTTTCCATAAATTTTTCATATTAGAATGAACCTCCATCAATTGTTGTAACTGTTACGACACCTGAACTGGTTGTAAAGTTGTCTGAATGAAAACTAGCTACACCAATATTTGATGTACTTGCTAATTCACCTGTAATTGTAAGTGTTTGTCCTGAAGCAACTGTATTTATTCCTTCACCAGCTAAGAAC
>CAACVD010000290.1_pt1 | contig 14973 bp, 26 predicted proteins | sample 2381771 | NCBI WGS metagenome assembly CAACVD01 (sample SAMEA5211965, study PRJEB30684) | marine metagenome | biome: Marine; feature: Epipelagic; material: Water | collected 2015-10-15 | depth 15 m | reverse complement strand
ATAAAAGAATTATGTTTTAAATCCAAGTAATCATAGTTATTAGAACTTATAACAGCAAGAGAGAATGGTGCTAAAAAATCGTTTGGTGTAGTTAAAAATCTATTATCTTGCGAGACATTACCTGATACATTCTTTCTTTGGTCAGGTATTTGTACTGCTTTGAGTATTCTTTCTTCTGCTTGTTCAATAAAAGTATTTAGATTGTTAACAAATGTTGTTTCATCTGTTTCTAAGTAGTCTTGTATCGCAGTTTTTAATGTAGCTAATGTAAAACTCATGATGTTGTTATTGTAACTGTACCTAAAGCACTTGTCATGCTGTCAGGTATTGTTAGCTTTGTACCTATAATACCTAAGTCATAATTAGTATATACAATGAAACTTGTTGGCGAAACACTTATATCAGGTCTTGGCTCTCTTACTGCTTGTGGGTCTGCTACATTAGTAACAGGCTCTAGCTGTGGATGTTTGGTTTCATAGCACTCTGGACAGGTTTTTAAACCGTTCCATTCTTTGCGGAGTTCTTTTAAGCCGTATCTAAAACCACACCTATCGCAAATACCATAAGCGTTTTTGTTAGAAGCAAAAGCCATTACGCAATATTGTAATTTGAAATATCAGGCGTAATTCTAAACGATGCTCTATCTTCATCAGCATCTAAAGCTCTTTGGAACTCTTCTTCGTATATTTGTTTTAGTAAGCCTGTTCTTTCAGGGTTTTTCTTTATTGATATGTAGTATGCAAGACCTGCAGCCAAACAAGGATAAAACCTAAACGGCATTTGCAAAGTATTTGTTGCTGCATCTACGTCATCCATTCTTGTCAATACGTTTAAATGTATTGTGTATTTACTCGTTTCATCAGGTGTAGGGTACACGCTGATTGTTGGTGATATTTGTTTGTCTACAAAGAATTGAAGTGGCTGTCCTTGTGTAGATTTATTCGGTACAGCAGAATATTCGCTTCTTGAAAGTCTTGTCATCTGTATGTCTGAGTTTTCAGAGTTTACAGTTTGTCTAACAAAAGCATCTAGCACATCAATAGCTGCTGTGCTAACAGAAGAATCTACGTTATAAGATGTTGTGCCTTCTACCATAGCAATAGTTTTTTCTTGTATGGTCCATTGGTTTAAACCACGGTTTGCCCATTCAGCAAGTAATAAATTGAGACTTCTTCTTGCAGTTCTTAAATCGTAAGCCGTTCTAAGCTCTAAGCCACATCGTTCAAATGCTTCTTCAATGTAATCAGCTACATCTAATTCAAAGTCTTTTGAGCCTGAAACTGCCATAATTTACTTTTTAAGCTTACCGCCTCTACCAAGCTTTTTAACTCCTGATTTAGCTACGCCACCCATACGTTTTTTCATAACTCCTGATTTGGCTGAAGCACCACCGCCTCTACCAAATTTTTTAACGCCTGCTTTTGGCATACCGCCCATACCAAGCTTGACAACACCTGACTTCATAGTAGCATCGCCACCACCTGCCATTTTTACAACACTGCTGTCCCTCATGGATTTGGCTATTTCAGCTTTGTCTTTTTTAGATAGACTGCCTACTAATTTTTTTAATCCTTTTAATTTAGCCATTATCTGCTCCTTCTATTTAAAATGTTCTGGTAATCTTCGCGATTCCAATTCTTATAATAACCTATTTTTTCTAATCTTTCAGATGCTTTATTTAATTCATCTAATTTTTGCATAAAAACCATATTATAGCTATCTGCAAAATGTGGCTCAAAATCCTCTTGTGGCACCACCGTCTTTTCTTCATGGTCTTGATGAAAACCCATAACCCATAAGTTTTTAGGGTTTAAGAAGTTATTAAGCAAAGATATTCTGCTGTCAAAGTTGGGTGCATCAATATCCATGTTCAAGTCACAATATATAACCACGTCTTTGTCTATAGGAAAGCCTTGGCTTATTTCTACAAAATCAGACCAATATTTACACTTAGATAGCACAACATCAACCCTATCTGATTCCCATGTTTTTTTTGCGTATGGGCATATAGGGTCATCTGTTTCTAAAACTTCTTTTGACCAATCACGAACCTCTTGTTTTACTAATTTTTGTGTTATCACTTCTTTTTTGTAAAGGTTTTTACATTAGTTGGTTTACCGCCAACACCTTGTTTTTTAGCTCTTTTTCTTGTTACAGCTGAACGCTTTTGTGATTTAGTCATGCGATTTGCTACGCTTTTTGGTACGCATTTAGGATATTTTCTTTTAGAACCTTTAGTTTTTTTTCTACCGCACTTTTCGTGGCCGCCACCTTTTTTCTTTGAGCCTATATCGACCCAATCTTCAGCGAACCACTTAGTTAAACCTTTCATTATCTGCCACGCATTTTGGTTACTTTTCTTCTAGGCTCCATAACAGCACCACAGCCTCTAGCTATAAAACCACCATCACGTTTATGAATAATACCGCCTGTTGCAGCCTTTTTAGCTCCTTTGTATTTACCGCCTCTTTTTTTATATGTTTTTACAAGCCAAGCGTTTGCATAAGCTGATGGGTATACATCAAACTTTTTCTTTGCCTCTGATTTCACTCTGCTATATAAAGACGGATTTGCTACGTTATCTGGTGTTTTTGATTTAGCCATAATTACCTCGTTTTCTTTTTTCTTCTTTTTTTTGCTTTGCTTAAAGCTATGGCAATAGCTTGGTTTCTTGGCTTACCTTCTTTTCTCAGTATACCGATGTTCTTGCTTATAGCTTTTTTACTTTTACCTTTAGCTAATGGCATTTAACACTTCCACCTTTTTCTTGCTTGCCTAATTCTTGAATTGGGGTCATTTCTTGTTTTAGCAGAGCTACGCTTTAGTTGCCCAAGCGACCTTGCACAATAAGACTTACGTCTTTTTGCGGCCTTGCTACCTTTTTTAACTTTGCCTGTAACGGCTGTTTTGAGTTTTGAACCGGGGTTAGCCTTTCTATATGCCTTAACACCCTTACGAGTCATTCCGGCACCGGACTTGGTAGGGCGATAATTACCGCCCTTGCCAGTCGTTCTTTTTATAGGTTTGGCTTTTTTCCTAGTTTTTTTAGCTGCCATTCATTAATAATTCTTATTCAAAACCAATATAATTGAATAAGTATCACCGCTTGAGTGTCCTACAGTTGTGAAATCAATATCACCTGTTACACCACTACCTGCATTATTCGGTATACCTGTAAACAAGTCATAATATTCGTCACCTGTACTATCTGCAGGTAAACCAGTTAATAAAACATTCGATGTCGCATCAAATTCTATATTTACACCCATGCCTCTAGTAGCCCAATAAATACGAGCTACTGAGACAGAGGTGCATGCGTCACCTTTACTATTTGGTTCCAAAGCCGATACATCAACCTTTTTGACAGCACTTTCACCTGTGCCGTCTGATACGTTTGTAAACTTCAGGATAGCTGTATTATTACCATCCTGAATTGTTTGTGAGGTTACTGCGTCTGCCATGATTTACTCCTTATGCGTCAGCAAATGGTGTTACTATTGTTCCTGAACCAATTAATAACGAATCATGAACAAGATAAGTAGCTGCATCAATAGCTGTTACTTGAACAACACTACCAACGATACCACCTTTTGTAGAACCATTTAGTGTAATAACATCGTTAGAAGCACCCGGTACAAAAGCTTTCTTTGTACTATCATTAATAGCTACAATTACCGCACCTTTAAACTTGTCAGTACCATCAGTTTTAATATCTAAATCAGTTGCTGCTGTTTCTATATAGAAATAGAAAGAAGCACCAATGTTATTAGCCTGATTAGGGTCTGTTGGGTCGCTTGGTGTTGTTGTAACAATTGAAGGTAAAGTAAATTTACCGTCTGCATCGTTACATAATAAAATTTTTCCTGCATGTGCATCAACAGTTAATGTTGTATCTGCTGTTAAGCTAACACTACTATTGACACCTGCTGTAATAAATCCTGCCAATGACTTGACTGGACCTGAGAATGTCGATTTTGCCATAATTTCCTCCTAAGGAAATAAGTCTTACCATCTTGGCTTGTCTGCTAGGTCAGTTGGTAAAACAAGTTAATTAATCCTAGTCTTTTGATTGTATATCAGTTTATCCAATAAAAAAAGGGAGCTAATGCTCCCTTTATTGGTTTGAAGAACCTTAAGCTCCTTGTGAGCCAAAAACTCCACGCCAGTTAGATACACCAAATGAGTATCTTTCTCTAGCTCTATACCTGATGTTACCTGTTGAAAATTCAGGTTCCATGGAGGTTTCCATATTTGTTCTATTGAACATTTTTAGACCTTCTCCATCTGCATTAACCGATGTCATAATGAAATATGCATCTGGGTCATTTAGATAGTGGTTAACACTATAACCATTTGGTATAGAAGACTGATTTCTTATTGAGTTGATATCATTGTCTGCTGTTCCAACTCTACCCGGTGTATTTAATAATCTATCCGCAATAAATGATAATTGTGGTGGAATTATTAATTTGTCAGGTCTAACTGCAATAGTTAGGTTTCTGTCGTCAACAAATGTTGATATATCAATAATGTTGTCTTCTAATGAAGTTTCATTTAGGTCAGCCATTGTTGTAGCTCTATTTCTAGCTGTTCCACCACCTGCTAATGGGTGTGCTGTGGAAATTAATTGCTGTCCGTCACCAATAGCAAAGTTTGCATCAAACGCATTGTTTAATACGTTAGCACCTTTTACTTCTTTGGTATGTTGCATTGAACGTGCCAATGCTTTTGTGTATCTTCTACCGAGTTGGTCATAGAGATTATCTTCAATAGCTTCTTCAGTTAATGAGAAAGCAAGTGCCACAGTTTCGTGTGTATATCTTGCTGTATATCCTTCTGAAGCGTTATCAAAGCTAACACCTGCACCTTCTTCCTTGACAGGAGCTGCACCAAATCCAACTACAAGTACTTCTTCTTCAAAAGCTCTATCTGAGTCTTCTATAGAATATAGTTCTTTGTATTCTTCATTGTTTTCGTCATATTCAAGTCCAAAAAGTGCATTTAGACCGGGTTCGAGTTCTTTCGCTAATTGCGCTCTACTTATCGCCATCTAATTACTCCTTATGCTAAGCCGGCACCTTTTACGCCGCTTATGTGATTTTGAATAACAACTAAAACATTAGTATTTGCTGAAGCAACGTCTGAGTTATCAGGGTCTTGACTAATGTCAATAGCTTTCAGAGGCAAATTTGTTGAAGTTGCACCTGTTGTTACGTCTAATTCTGCTCCTGAAATACCTGTATAGGTGCTACCTGAGTTTGTGTAGACAATATCAAAATTACCAAACAAATCAGCCACTGGGAAAGTGTCGTCTGCTTGAATCTCGAAGACCGTATTAGGGTCATCATGTATAAAAGCAATTATGTCTGAAGCATTAGTGCTTGCAGGGTAATAATTACTAAATACTTGCTCTGATGTTGTTGGGTCTGTGTACATACAGCCATTGAATACGCCAACTATAGGAACTGTACCGCCATCTGCGTGAATTTCAACAGTACCACCAGTAACTTGCATTACTAGGTCGCCTTGAAAAATACTTGTTCCGTAGTTTGCAGCTATTCTATAACGGCTTTGTCCGCCTGAATAGGGTGAGCCACCCATCATTCTTACAGGCTTTAGACCAAATGAAGCGTCTTTATTCGCCATAATTTATCCTACCTTTTTTTTCCAAATGATACATTTGATTTTCTATTAGAATCATACTTCACATATCTATTGTTGCCTTGAACTTCGTTAAACATAGTATTGTCTAGTGCTTCGTTCTGTTGAACATTCTTTTGTTTGTAATGCTCGTTTCTTTCAGCAACAGTTTCTTGTGGTATTTTTGCTAATATCAAACCACCTACTGAAATGACACCTGCATGTCTTCCATGCTCGATTGTAGGTAAAGGGAAATCAGGAATTTCGTCTTGTCTAACAAACTCCCATCCTTCTCTCATTCTAGCAGAAACATTGTTTCTATCTTCTACACCTACATACTCTGACCTAATCCATCGGTATTGATATCCCTCTGGAGCAGGCGGAGTTTCAAGCATCCTTGCTGGTTGCCATGGTTTTCTTCTAGCGTTTTTATCGTGTTGCTCTTCATCACGAGATTGGCGTGTTGTATTTTCAATTGCATCTATGTCCATTATTTAGCTCCTTCAAGTTTAACTATTTCTTTACCGACTCTTTTAAGCCACTCTTCTTGTGACATTCCGTAAGGTTTTAAGTTACTCTTTACGGAAGCGTGGTTAGAATTAATTTTAATACCGCTTTTCTTCCCTTGTGTTCCTTGGCGACTTCCAGAGGAAGCAGAAGCAACTCTTTGCACAGTTGAGTTGGTATCTTTTGATACGCCTTCAGGTTTATTCCTTATATCAGGATAAACCTTTAAAAGTCTTTTGTCTAATTCTTCGTAATATTCATCATCGTGACCGTCAAAACCTTCGTTTATTAAGTCCTCATGAATACCCATAGCAGTGTATGTTTTGACTCTATCCTTTTGGAACCAGTCATTACTTTTTTGCCATTCAACTGCTTTAGAATCAGGCTTAGGTTTATCATACACTTCTTGTTGCACATTTTGTACACTTTGTGCTGAATTTGTGAATGTTTGTTGTTGTTGGTTTTCTAGCTGAACTTTAGCTAATCTAACCCTTTCTTCTTCTAAAGAAACTTTATTAAGCAGCTCAACGCTTTTGACTTCTAATTCAGGGTCATTAGTCTCTCTAGCTTTTCTATACAAGTCTTCTGCTTGTTGTCTTTGCGACTTAACACGATTTTCATATTCTTCAGTATAACTTTTGTCTAAAACACTAGCTCTTTTTTTAACCGTGTTATATTCATTTGATAACTGCGTATACTTAGACTCATACTCTGCAGCTCTTTGTTCTGCTTGTCGTATTTTGTCATTAAGTTTATTTATTCGTTTTGATACACCTTTGGTGTATTTATCAAGTTCATCGTCACCGCCTGAGTCGGTTTCAACCACAGGTTCTTCAGCTACAGGTGTATCTTCTACATCTACAACTATTTCTTCTGTTTCGACTTGATTTTCATTATTTATGTCGTTCATATATATTCTCCTTATACTGAAACAATGTCATCAGGGTCTAAAATTGTGGCTATGACTTCGTCATCATTAATTATTCTGACTTCGCTTTCATCAGCCAACCTAAACCTAGAGCCTGCGTATCTACCTATTAATATCCACTGTCCTTTTTGACACCAAGGTTTTATAAACCTTTTTGTGTCTCTATAACAATCAGGACCCATGGCTACTACATAAGCAACTACAGTCGCTAGGGTTTCTCTATCTATGGTTTCCTTAACCAATTTAATACCGCCTTCTGTAACACCCTTGCCTTTATAGGGTAATACTAGAAGTCGCCATCCTGTAGGTTGAGGCATCCTTTCAAGAACACTTTTATCTAACAGGCTGGGGTCTAAAACTCTGTCGTCCTCTTCAACAAAAGCTTTTTTAAGGTCAATAGTATCTTCTTGAACCTCAGTTTTTACATCACTACTCATTAAAATCTCCTTCTTCATGTAAGTGTTCTTTTATCTTATCATGAATATAGGATAATGCAGACATTTCACCCATTAAAAATTGGTATTTCTCCATATCTTTGATGCCACCTGACATCAAAATATCTTTAATTTGCTCCTCTCTTTCGTTTAAACTTTTACGGAGAGCATGAATTAAATCATACTTATCCATTTAATTTAAAATACTCCGTTGAATTTATTGCCTCGCAACGCAGCTCCTTTACCTCTGCTTACTCCTTTGCCATAACCCGGTTTGTGTGCTGTATCAACTTTCACTTTTTTTGGTTGTGACAGGGCAATGCTTCCTTGACCTTTAATTTTTATGGAAGTTTTTGCTTTCATACTTTCTCCTTATTTAGATTTTTTGACTGCTTTTTTCTTAGCAACCGTTTTTTTCTTTGCTACTGTTTTTTTCTTTGCAACAGCTTTTTTTGCTTTTTTCTTAGGTGCCTTACCACCTTCCCATGCTTCGTTTATATCAGGGGTAGATAAGTCATCTGCTACATAATGACCCTTGTCATCTCTAGCTCTTTTAGGCTCTACTACTTCTTCTTGCATTTCAGCCATTTTGGCTTCAGCTTTTTTTTGTTTAATCTGCTCTATTATTTTTTCGTTAATTGAACTTGTCATTTATTCATCCTCGCTTGTAAATCTACTAATTTTAACTCTGCCTGTTGTTGCAATCTTTGTTTAGCAATTTCATTTTTCTCGTTGCCAATCATAGCCTGTTGGTCAGCTTTTTGTTGTTGTAATTGTAACTCAGCACCTTTTTCCATGGCATCTTGTTCTTCTTTAGCCATAAACTGTTGATTTTTCATTTCTATTTCTTTATCACGCAAACCAAGTTCTTGTTGTCTTATTTCTACAAGTGGGTCATCTTGTTGCGGTGGTTGTACTGATTGTAGGAACTCAGCTGACAATTGTGCCAATATAGGTGAGCTATAACTTTCAATAATAGATTGTATTTGTTTCTGCAATTCTGCTTGTGCTTGTGGGTCAAGTTGCTGTGCCTGTTGCATTTGTTGTTGTATTTGTTGTTGCATTTCAGGTGGTAACTGTTGTTCAGCCATCTGATTGGCCATAAATTGTAAGTGTTGCATAACGTGAGCAATAATTACTGATTGTAGTTGTGGGTTCATTATTACTGCTTGCGTTAAAAAAAGTGTTTTATGTGCTTCTACATGTGCTTCATGGTTTTGTTCTGGAAAAGCTTGTTGTGGAATACCTTGTAATAATCCACTATTTTCAATACCTGCATCTACTGGCTGAGGTGTCGTGTCAGCAGGTGGTACAAGCAAACTTTCTATATTATCTACGCCTAAAGCTGCATACATTCTTCTATAGGCTTCGTATATGCCTTGTGGGCCATGCAGTTCTGGTGCTGATTGCACCATAGTAAGCAGTTCCTGAGCCATAATAACTCTTTGGCTCATTGAAAATATGTTTGGGTCAGAGACAGGTATTACATCAATTCTTTGGTCAAAATCTTGTACTTTTACCTCTCTTGAACCACTACCTGTTTCGTATGGATATACAGGCGGTAAAAACTCTTGGAATATTCTTGCTAATATTTTAAACTCGTTTTTTTGTGCGTAATGCAATCTTTTATGAATAGCACTCATTACTTTTGTGCCTTTTTCTAATAGAGCTACAGTTGTACCTACAGGCATGGCTGCATTAGCATCACCAATATTCATGTCAGCTATAGCTGCAAATCTTTTGCCTGAATCTACTAATAAACCAAGTAAGCTAAACAATACATTGCTTGGCTCTTTGTAAGGTAATGGCATTAAAGAATCTCTTAATGCACCACCCGGGGCATCTACGTCTCTAAACTCACCGGGTTGTAATGGTGAGGCTTCGTCTCTAATTCTGATACCTCTTGCTTTGAATCCTGCAGGTAGGTTGCTTAAAGTACCTGCATCTATAAGCTGTCTTAGTATTGATGTAGAAGCTTTAGACAAACCACCAATCATATGTGATAAGCCAAGACCATAAAAACCTAGTCCCGGTAAAAACTTATATTGAACAAAATAATTGATTTTGTTTCTTAATGGGTCTTCAGGGTTGTAGTTTCTTCTTATAGATAAAATTTCTTGTGTGGAGTCGTCTATAGTAATGATATACGGTAATTTTAAACCTGTAGTTTCACCCATTTCATCAACGTCTTCAAAGCCTTCAATATCTTCTACTGTATGTATTTCATAAAGTTTTCTTTGCTCGTCATCGCTATAATCAGGCTCTACGCCTTGTATTTTGTCTATTTCTTTATCAATGTTGTCACGGATTATTTGTTCACTATCATTCAAATCAATGTCGGCATAAAAGCCAGAGAGTTGCATTTTTCTTACTTCGTTATTGCTCATAGAAACAACATGCGTCACTCTTTCTGCTGATAATAAGTCGGTTGCGTTGTAAGGCACTAATAAATCTTCTGCAGGTATAAACTTAGATACAGGTCTGTTTTTGGCTGCATCATAATAAACTTTCTTAAATGCACTTCCTGAAAGTGGTAGATAGAACAATAGTTGGTCTAAATCAGGGTCATATTCAGGCATTTCGTTCATGATGTAGTAATTCATAAACTCACAAACTCTTTCAGCTTGCATTTCTTTATTCATGTCTCTTTGACCTATAACCTGTGTCTTAATTGGACCTTGTGCTGGTAATAGTTCTTTATATGCTTGTGCTTGAAACTGTGTTACAGCTTCTGAAAGTATTGGATGTATGACTCCACTTGAGCCTTCAAAGGGCTGACTTCTTTGTTCGTCAAACCTCATACCTAAATATTTTAATCCGTCAGTATAGGTTTTTTCCCATTCTTTTCTTGATTCTTTGTCGTTTTCTACTGAGTTTATTAATTTATTTGATAATGAGCCAAGAATAGAATCGTCAAGATATTCAACCAAGTTTGCATCAAATGGTATATCTGCTTGTATTTCTTCTTCAGGCTCATCAAAAGAAATTTCTTCATCACCTATGGTTATTTCCATAGCATCAATCATTGATTCTTCAAAGGTTTGTTCAGGTGCATCTATAGATAATTCTTCTGCAGGCACATTTACAGACTTGCTTTGGTCTATTATGTCTGGATTATCTTCTGTTCCGAGTCTTCTTTCTGTAACCATGTCTTATTATATCCATAAAATTAATAATATGTTAATGCCTTTCTATCTACAGACATATCATCTTGATAGTCGCTGTCTAGGTCTATTAAGCCACCTTGTCTTATTCTCATCATAGCCATAGTGGTTGAATCGCAAAAGTCGTCATTTTCACCAAACGGAAAAGCAGCAAGCTCTTCTATAACTTCCTCTGCAAAAGCATCTTCTGTAGCATATACCATACCACTTTCGAACATAGGTGCAATAGAGTTCATTCTTGCAACCTTGTCTTGTCCTCTGCTTGGTGAGTATGCTTGTACAGGTATGCCAATCTTTCTTAATTCTTGTGTCAGCGGTGTTCCGCTAGCTTTTGCCTCAATTAACACAATATCAGGTTCCCAATATTTATATTCTTCAGATGCAATATGTTTTAATTCAGGAAAATCTACCCTGTGTCTGCTTGCATCTAATAAGATTATTGCACTTTCGCTGCCGTCTTCAGGGTCAAAAATACCCCATGTAGTAATAGCAGAATAGTCAGCAGTTTCTTTTGCACTAAAAGCTGTATCATAGCTTTGTATAATACATTGACAGCTTGGTATGCCTTCTTTTTCCCAAGTGTTCCACCATTCTCTTTTTACAATAGAACCACTTTCAGCTGTTGGATTTTGCATCCACTGTGCGTTCCATTTGCTTACAGGCAAAGAGGCTTTTACTGATAGCAGTTCTTCTTTCTTCCAAAACTCTGACCATAAGGGTTCTTCAGAATCAGGCATAATTGCAGGAAACTCAACAACTTCCCATTGGTCAGCATGTGTTTCTGATTGTCTTTTTAACAATCTACCTGCTAAGTCTTTGGTACTCCATCTTGTCATAACCAAGACTATAGTTCCTCCCGGCTGTAACCTTTGTCTGGGTCCAGAGGTATACCACTCCCATGCAGCATCCATGGCAGTAGGTGACATAGCATCTTGCTCTGAATGTGGGTCGTCAATAATCAATAAATCAGCACCACGACCTGTAATTGCACCACCAACGCCTGAGTAGAAAGCCTCTCCACCATCGTCTGTAGTCCATCTGCCTGCTGATTTGTTGTCACCTGATAGGTTTATATCAGGAAAAATAGTCTGATACTCTTCACTATCAATAATATTACGCACTCTTCTACCGAATCTCACTGCTAGTTCAGCTGTGTGAGTTGCTTGTATAATTTTTAAACTTGGATTTAAACCCATCATCCATGCAGGAAAGTAGGTTGATGCAAATTCTGATTTTGAGTGCCTAGGCGGTAACATAACCATAAGTCGCTTGCACTTGCCTTGTGCAATGCGGTTTAGCTTTTCTGCAAGAATCTTATGGTGCCTGCCCATGATAAAGCCTTCCCAATGAAATTTTACAAATTCTAAAAAATCATCCCTACATCTGTCTCTTGCGTTTAGGTTTTTCCATTTGTCAATAAGAGTAAGTGCTTCTACTTGCTCATCTCTTGATAAAGCGTCAAATGATTTAATGTTATCTAGGTTAAGCATTAGGTGGAGAGCCAAATGTTAGAGGAAGTTTGACTCTCCTGACACGTTGCTCTGGAGAGAGAGGAGATAAGTGAATATCCACAAACAACCATGTCAGTTAGACTGTACCCCATTCTTTACCTTCAAACAACAAGGCTTCTGCGTTTCTTCTTTTCATCAAGCCTTCATTTGGTACGCCACCGACCTTGTTCCAGCGTTTTATTTGATTCGGTACATCATTAAAGTCTTTACTGTTCAATACTTTTAAAAGTGTAGATGCACGAAGGTTGCTTGGCCCTAAATTAAACACCCATGATACCAATGCATCAAATTCGTTTTGTTTTAAATCAGGCTCAACCATGTCATTAATATAACCTTCATACTCGTGTAATTCATGTGCTAGCAAGTCTTCTGCATCTTGTTTGCTTATCTTCATACCATCTTCTACAGGACTGCCGTCTATAAGTTTTAGGGAGCCATAGCCTATTGTAGGCTTATTAGCAGCACAACGATAACTTACTACGTTGCCGTCTGCATCTGTAGGACAGCCCTCAAAATATTTAATCAAATTTATTCCATTTTGTGATATTTGCATTTTACTTCTCCTCAGGTTTTGGTGTTGTAACAGTTTTGTAGTACACAACAACTTCTTTAAGTTCATTTATATATCTTTTTAATTCTTGCATGTTGTATGCCATTACCTCGTAATCAGGTATGGTCATAGCTAAAAATAATAATTCTCCTTCTTGTTTTTCTATTCTAGCGAGCTGTTCTTCGTAATTAGATGGTGTAACCACAATCCACATAGGTTCACGCAAGTCTATTTCTCTTGGCATGACAGGGTGTGCTATCTTTCGTTCTATTGGCTTAGCACTGACTTCTATCTGTTTAGTTGGTAGCAGACTGCAGCTGCTCGCCATCATCAAGACTGTCAACAACAACGCTAAGCTTTTCGATGTCTTCCATAATGTGTTTTGTGCCATTATTAATTTTCCTTTCCATTTCAACCGGGTCTGCTAATATTTTTGCAGACAATTCATAATTTTGTATAAAAGTAACATACCTGTTTAGTTCTCTTTGTGCCGCTTGGCTTTTTAGAGATAATGCATTTAGTTGTGTAGTTTGTAATTCAAAATCGTTTTGTAGTGATTTGATTGTTTCTTCTTGTGTTGCAATTGCGTTTTCTAAAGCAAGATTGTTTGCTGTAAGAACTTTATTTTGGTTATATAAGTAGTAACTTGTAAAACAAAGAGTAAGAATAATTGCAAATAAAAATTGTTGCATTAGACATCCTCGATAATGTAATTAAGACCAGATGCACTTCTGTATTCTACAATTTTGTCATCTTCGTCTTTAAATTTAAGATGTTTTTCTTTTTTTGTCACAATTTTTTTTGATATGTAAACCTTGTCATCAGAGTCGCCATATTCTTTATTAAATGAAACTGTAATTTTATATTTGGGAAATAAATAATTGCTTACTACTTCGATTGCATGTTTCAGCAATGCAAGTGTTTTTTCCACTACACAAACCTAGATAAAACCACAGAAACTAAAATAAACGGATATACAGCCCATATCATGTTTTCAAGTTTGTCAAAACGCTTTGAGCCGTCTTCTAGTCTTCTTTCTATGTTTTCGTATCTTATCGTACACTCTCTTTCGTGTGCTTCTATTTTGCTGATTGCTTCTTTTGTTGTTGCCATATATTTTATAAATGTTTTGTATAAATTTTTAATGGTTTTTCTTTTCCTTTAACCCTGATAGATTCTAACACTTTTAATTTATAACCACAAAACTTTTCTGTTTCTTCGCCTATTAAAATATCTACATTTCTTTCTTTTGTGGCTGATTCTAGTCTTGCAGCTGTATTTACAGCATCGCCTATAGCAGAATAATCAAACCGTGTTTTACTGCCCATGTTACCAACTATTGCATCACCGGTATTCAATCCCAAGCCTATTGCTACAGGTGGCAATCCTTCTGCTACCAATTCATCGCTTACTTTTTTAACATTTTCTATGATTTCTAATGCACATTCGTAAGCTATTTGTTCGTGATGTTTTACATCTAAAGGTGCGTTCCAGATGTACATGCCTGCGTCACCGATAAATTTGTCAATGCAACCCTTGTATTTTTGCACTGCTTCAACCTGAGCTGTTAAAACTCTATTCATAATGTATGTCACTTTTTCAGGCTCTACAGACTCACTCAAAGCTGTAAAGCCACGCAAGTCTGTAAACAAAAAAGTGCATCTTCTTTTTTCTCCACCAAGCTTTAAAAGTTCAGGATTTTTCTGTAATCGTTTTACCTGCCTTGGGTCAAGGTAATGTTCAAACTGTTTTTTTATTTGTTGTCTTAATTTGTATTGTTCTCTAAATCTAAGGTAAAAACCTATAGACCCGGTGATAAATTGTGATATCAAAGACCAAGTTACATCTATCAATACACCTGCTTGTATTGCGTAATAGCCACCTAAAGCCGTAGAAAGCATTATTATTAATGCTAATGCAACTCCTAGGGTTATACCGAAATATGCAATTACAAGCCATATAAGGCTTACTGATGTAATAAAAATGAGCATTTCAGCAGCTATAGACCACTCAGGTATTATAGGAGAGTCTTGTATTAGTATTGATTCTGCTAAGGCTGCTTGTATCTTATGTGGCTCTAACAAGCCTACAGGCGTAGCTACTTGTGGCATTACACCGTTTGCAGTAACACCAATAATTACAAACTTACCTGCTACGTTCATTTCATCTAATGTTGTTGTGGGTGTATTGACCCAACTAATCCATTTACGACCAAAGTTATCTGTTTTTACAGGCGGTA
>CAACVD010000823.1_pt1 | contig 15000 bp, 6 predicted proteins | sample 2381771 | NCBI WGS metagenome assembly CAACVD01 (sample SAMEA5211965, study PRJEB30684) | marine metagenome | biome: Marine; feature: Epipelagic; material: Water | collected 2015-10-15 | depth 15 m | reverse complement strand
CAACTCATAGTGCTACTGCTAGAACTGCTACTGGAAGTACAACTTGGACAGGAATTACATATAGTGAGTTCTATAACACTTATGCAACTATTTCACAAAACTCAACAACAGGATCTGGGTCAGGCGCAACAGTTAATGTTACTGCAAAAGGTACCAAGTATAAAGTTGATTTAATTGCTGGTGGAACTGGATATGTTGAAAATGAAGTTTTAACATTTAACGGCGCAGCAGTTGGAGGAACAACTGGAGCAAACAATATTACACTTACAATTACATCAGTTAATGCTTCTTCTGGTGCAATCCTAGCATTTGATAAGGATGGTACAGCACGAGGCGGAACATTTGTTGCAATTAGCAGTGCAAGTGGTACAACAACAAACACATCAGTAGATGCTACTACATTTAGCGCAGGTACAGCATTACCAGTAAGTACAACTTGGACAGGAATTGCTGCAGGACGCTTACAGAGAGTTATTAGTGCAGGAAATTTTGTTGTAGGACGTTCTTACACAATTACAACATCAGGTGACACACCTTGGTTAACAATTGGATCAACTTCAATTATTGCAGGAACAACATTTGTTGCTACTGGTGTAGGAACATTTACATCAATGGCAGGTGAAGCAAGAGAAAATGCAGCAGCGATAGTTGCTATAGCAGGAGGCAGTGGTGTTGATGATGTTGCTTATTCATTAGACGCTGGTGCAACTTATGTAGCAGGCGGCAATTTACCAAGCACAGGAACATGGAACGCAATTGGATATGGTGCTGGTAACTTTATGGCAATCAAAACTGGTACAAATGCAGTTGCACTTTCAATAACTAACGGAGTATCATGGACTTCTCCAGGAACACTACCTAGTGCAACAACTTGGGAAAGTATCGCATACGGTCAAGGATACTGGGTAGCAGTAGCAAGTGGCGGTACAGCAGCAGCATACTCCAGCGATCTTGGAGTAACATGGGCAGCAGCAACTTTACCAAGCAGCTCAAACTGGAACAGTGTAACTTATGGTAATAACAGATTCGTTGCAGTTTCATCAACAAACGGAACAGCAGCCGCAGTAAGTATTGACGGTGGAGTAACATGGACAGCAAGTACACTACCGGCTACAGCACAATGGTCTAATGTTGAATACGGACAAGGTATGTTTGTAGCAGTAAGTAATGGTGCAAATTATGCAACATCACCAGATGGTATTGTTTGGACTGCAAGAACACACGCAGAAAGCAATGGACTAGTAGCAACAGCATTTGGTAATCCACAGCAAGTTGGTAGTTTCTTAGGAGTTAGACAAGGAAGTGGTAATGCTCTATTTTCTTCAAGTTTTAATCTAGCATAGTCTCTGTTTCTAATATCAGTTGCACAAACATCTCCTTCGTTTGTTGCACTAAAGAATATTGTGTCTAATTTATCCATCAACAACACAACTCTTGCTGCGGCTGTTGCATCACTGTTTAAGTATGTTGCAGTATCAGCAGCAATTACACTTGCTAGATATTTGAAAGACGCTCTAGTAGCGGTTTTTTGTCCCAAAGTGTATACATCGCTTGAAGTACTACGCAAATATGCTAGTGCTGCGATATGTGTTGCAAAGTTTGTTGCGTCTGCGTTAGTTGCACCTGCACCTAACATAAAATCAAACATCACTGCTTCTAGAATTAATCTTGTATCTCTTTTACACTTAGCAGAATCATATGTAAGTGTAGGAAAGTTGTTAGTAATGTAAGTAGTAACCAGTGTTGCAAGGGCCTCTTGCTGCGCATCTAAGGTCTCTGCAGCGGTGATAAGTGCTGTTGTTGAACTTACAGCATTAGTAACTGCTGGATAGTTCTCAACGTGAGCTGGTACACTTAGTCCTGTTGCATCTGTTAATGTAACAACACTTCCACCAAATGTTAAACTAACTGTAAAAGTGTTTGTAGCAGGTGTGCTTATAATCCAATATTTTGTATTTGCTACTAAGTTATTTGAACTTTCTAATGGAATAAATGCATCACCAACTTGTAATCCGTGTACTGCACTTGTTGTGATAACATTTGATGCTGTTGTAGTTACAGTAACAAACGGTAAGTCTGCTCCTGTTGAATCACCAGCAAGTGTATTAAGTATAATGTCCATGCCACCTGCAACAAACGTTGCGGGTGTAGCACCTGCATCTGAATTAAGATAACGTGCAGTATTAGTTTGTAAAGGTGTAATTGCTTGGTTCCTTACAATTTGTCCTAATAATGTTTTTAAGTAATTGTATGAAGCAATAGTTTGTGTAACTCCATTTTTATTCAATGCACTTGTAGAACTTTCTCCATCCCAATATGCCTTTGCTGCATTTAGTATTTGATAGTTTCCACCATATGTTAAATCATAACTGAATGCGTCAACAATATAACCAACATCTTGTCTACATTTAGTTTTACTGTGTTTTAAAGTTGGATAGTTATTTTTAATAAACTGAATAACTTCTTCTTGTAAGAATTTTTTATTTTCAGTAACGTTTTTCTTAGCAGTACCATAACCTGCCAAGTAACCTGCATTGTATCCTGTTGGCTCTGTTAAATTGGTTGTATGTTTTACACCAAGTTTAAAATCAATTTGCTCCATGATTACATCGGCTAACTTCGCTGTAAGTGCTGGTGTTTCGGTATCATCTGCTACAGGCCATGTTTGGTCTTGTGCGGTTGTGTTTCCTGTAGTAGGAGTTACTGTTGTACCTTGTACAACATTGTCAATGAATCCTTTTAAGTGTTTCAAAGTTTCTATAGAGTAGTATGAATCAGTTATGTCAGAACCGTTTTCAGTTGCGTCAGCCGCATCAACGTTTACTGTTCTAACTTCATCACCTAATATACAAACTTCTGCTGGAACAATGATAGGTAATATTTCTTTGTACTGTCCTGCTTTTACATACACTAATGCATTAGGTACAATTCTTTCTGGAATTGCACTTGTGTCGCCTGCTGTAACAGTATCTGTTACTATCTTTAACAGTGATGCTACAGTTGTAGTAACACCTGTTTCAGTAACAAGAGCAGTATTAAAATATTGTGCTGCAACTGCTGTTGAGTCATTGCTATCTTGGTATGCAACTGCTGGTGCTGTATTTGCTAATACATTGCCTATGATTGTTTGTAGATACGTGTATGCTGCAACAGATTGTTGTGCTTCTGCTGCAAGTCCTGCACCACCATACGGTTTATCTTCTGATGCTGCTGAAAATTCTCCATCTGCACTAAATCCGTTAACAAAAGATAGTGCTGCTGCACGTACTTTTAAATTGCCGCCATGTCCAAGATCCCAAATGATTCTATCAATTATAAAACCAACGTCTCTTTCACACTTGTATTCGTCAAAATCAAAACCGTTCCAAATACCAGAGCCGCCAGCGTTAGCAACTTGATAATCAATCCAACTTGAAGTTTCTCTTTGTAAGAATACTCTATTTCTTTCTAACAAATGCTGTGCGTTAGGATTTCTTGGTCCGTCTTCTATTTGTTCACAAGCATGTCTAATTGATTTAAATGGTCTATCAAGTGATAAACCGTGAACTGGTGCAAGTCCGTCTGTTCCATGCGGAGCAACGTAGTAAATTTGATCTGTCTTTCCTAATGATCTCCATTCCGGAAGTGTTCCTGTTGATACTAGAACCTGTCCTTCTTCTCCAATTGGAAGTCTTGTTGGTCCAGCACCTGAATAGTAAACCATATCACCTTCAGTTGTCAATACTGAAACATCACTACCAATTGTAAATGCATTCCAATACGTTCCTGTAATGTCTTGATCTGGTCTTGAATTATCTGCGCCGCCGCCTGCTGCGCCTACTGTTGATCCATCGTCGCCTTCTGATCTATGATTCTGTATACAGATATAACTGTTTGAACCAAAGCGTACAACATCACCAACAAAATATTCATTGTCGTCTGTCCATGTACTTTGCCAAGCAAACCCGCTGGCTACTTGATACCAATATGTTGTGTTAGGAGCAATTGCTGCTGCTCTACCAACCATAGTTCCTGTAGCAGTTGTAGGAACAAATTCAGTTCCTGCCGGTGCTATAGAAATAGTAAATTGTGTTGCGTTAGTAACTGTTTTAATATAATACGTTGCACCTTCAAATACGTTTCCAATTGTACCTGAGGTAAATCTAACAGCCATGTTTGCAACAAGTGCAGAAGTATCTGCTACTGTAAATCTGTTATTTGTTGCATCTGTTGCAGTAACACTTAGTACAGTTGAAGGAGAATCCTTAACTGCTCTGTACGTATATCCGTTTAATCTAACAGCATCACCAATCTTATATGATGTGTTAATAGACCAATCGCCTTGGTACGTAAAGTTTTCGCTTAATAAATCCCAATCAGTTTGACTTGATGCTGTAGGAACTGTTCCTGTGTGTTGCGTTTTTGATACATATTGGTTACCGCCATATCTTACAATATCACCTGACTGATAAGGAGTACCAATGTTCCAATTATTTTCGTATTCAAAACCTTCTACAAACTGTTCCCAGTATCCGCTAGTTACGTCTGCTGCAAAATCTGATGTTGAAGTATGACTCTGAGCTGCTTTGACTATCCATAAGCCAGCGCCTCTCTTAACAACATCATTAACTTTATATCTAGTTGCTGACGTCCAATCACCTTTGTATTCTATTCCTTGATTAAAATAATCCCAATAACTTTGTTGTGTTTCTAAGCCATCTGCAACTGTAGCAGTTGAAGTATGTGCTGTTTTACAAACATAAGTTGTTCCGCCATACTTGACTAAATCGTTTACTTTGTATCTTGTTAAAACAGTCCAATCAGTTTTCCAATCAAACCCTTCAGCAAATAAATCCCACTTGGCTGCGTCTACTTCTAATCCAGTTGTAGTTTCAGCGCCTGCGGCTCCTGTTCCTAAACTTGAATTTGATGTGTGTGAATCAGTACAAACGTATAATAATCCGCCATATTTAACAATGTCGTTAATTTTGTAAAATGTAGATACTGCCCAATCGCCTTTCCAGGATTGACCATCACTCATTTGATTCCATTTAGTTGGACTATACGTTAAATCTGTGTTAAAATCTGTTGAGTCTGAAGTATGTCCTACAGCACAAATGTAAGTACGGCCGCCATATCGTATAACGTCATCAACGTAATACGTTGTAGAAGGTGCCCAAGAGTCCTTCCAAACAAATCTAATTCTACCTAGTTTAAATTCAGCCATTGTATCTTTCCATTGTTATATTATATTTATCCATGTTACTATAGTTCTCCCCTAAAGATCCTCTTCCCTTCTTAAAAATAGTTGTTGTCCTACTAATGTTCCGCTAATGTTTGCATCAGAACCTCTAAACGCTACGGGTCCTGGGATCAATACTTCAAGACTTGCAACGTTATCAATTAGATTAGGTCCTACCTTAACAGTACCAGCAATAAAACTCGCTGTTAGTAGATCTGATCCACCAACATTTAATCTATTTTGTAAGTATGCTTTAATTGCTCTTTGTGTTGGTACAACATTATTACTATCTTGCGTAAATGCAGTATCTGTTGAAAATTCTCTAACAACTGCTCCTGAACCACCTAGTCTAACACCACCAAGTGCTAGTTCAGTTAATCCACCTAGATCAAAGAAGTCAGCACTAATAGTTACAATACCTGTTGCCTGTTCAACAGCAAATAATTCTCCACATCTAAAGTTACCGTTTTGGTCTGTTGATGTATAGAATACACGTCCACCGTTAAGTTCTACAACTTCATTTTCTGGTGCGCCTGTATAAATTCCTGTTGAATAAAGCACAGGATAGTTTGTTTGTACTGCGTTTCCTGTTCCTACGTCAAGGAAGTCATGTCCAGTAATCCTAACCTGCGAATATCTTTCTCTAATTTCTACCTGTGATGTGTGTTCTAAGAAATCACTTAGTGTTAGTTTAGGAGTTATTCTAAATAATACTGTTTGGCTTCCGTTACTATCAGTTTTTTCAAGTGTTGAAGTTTGAGTAGTATAAAATTCTGTTGCACCACGGAATCTTAACTGTGTTCCGGGACCTGGTACTGGACCAATTATTCCTGAAATAGTTACAAACTGTCCTTTTGGTATAACATCTGCAAAACCATCTCCTAATAGGCTTACCTGTGTGCTTGAAGTTCTATAACCTGAGCCTCTGTTTACCCAACTAGGTTGACCAAGTACAGCATCGCCCATTCTTAGTTCAACATATGCATCAATTGTATTACCAGGATCAGTAATTGTAAGTGTTGGTTGAGTATCGTTGTATCCGCTACCTACGTCCCATAATCTTACTGCAGAAATATTTCTACTTTCAACAATAATTCTTCCTTTAACTCTTGATCCTGTTAAAATCTTATTACCAGTAGCAACATCTTTAGCAACTGCAATCCATGTGCCTGTACTGTTTGATTGTGTAGTTGAGTCACCAGTCGAAATATCAGGATTTCCAAAACCTATTCCTGTCCAATTAGATGTTTGTGTTAATGTTCTTGGTGTCCATGTTACTCCATCTTCTGATGATGCTGCGTAACTAGAAGTAGCATCTGCCGGTGGATCTGCTCCAATAGTACGTTGGCCAGTATCACCAACTGCAATAAAAACACCTTGTCCGTATCTAACCATTTTCCAGTCATGTGATGTTGAACCATCCTGTGTTGGCATCGCAGATGGATTCCATATTGTTCCGTTGAAACTATATGCAATTTCACCTGTTCCTGATATAGCAACAAATCTGTTATTACCATATGTGATTGTTCTCCAATCCTTAGTTGCTGAATCATCAATCACGTCCATAATTTCTGGATTCCATGACCAAGTATCTGTAACTGAATTATATTCACCTACTGCTACAAAGTTACCACTGTTTGCAACTGCTACAAATCTTCCTGCACCATAAGCAACATCAACCCATTCGTTAAATGTTGAATCACCTATGTCAGGTAATGTAGTTGCTTTCCAAGTTTGGCCGCCGTCTGTACTATATACACCTGCATCAGTATTGGCTGCAACTGATAGGAATACTCCATTGCCGCTAGATGATTTACCATACACAACTGAATTCCAATTTCTATCATAAGGTAAATTAACAGAAGTCCAACTAGTTCCAGTTGTACTGTATGCTGCAAAACTAGTACCTCTAGATAGTGTAACAAAAGCATTTCCGCCTGCTGCAACACATTTCCAATTTCCAGAGAGTGGAAGTGTTCCTATTGTCCAAGTTGTACCATCGGAACTGTATGAAAAATCTGATCCAGCGGTTGGTGTCACTACAAATTTTCCACTATCTGCTGTTCCTACATGTTCCCATCTCACTAATGTATTTGTACTATCTTCAGAAACTTCTAATACAGTAATAACTAAATCATGTTCACCAGTTGTTCCGCCTAGTGAAGCGCCGTCGATAGTAATTTCTTGGCCAACTTCGTATCCTGATCCTACTTCAACATTTGTTAATGTATATTTTCTTGCAATTTTTGTAATATTCCATGTTGCTTCTGCAATAGGTGTACCTGTTCCACCTGTTGTTGTTCCTTGAACAGCACTAAACGATGCTGTAGTTTCTCCATATGCAACATTTGCCCATGCGTTGGTAGCACCCATGTTAATATCTGCTGCTGTAAACCCTGGATGGCTAAATGTTGGTCTTGGTTCTAATCTGTAAGTATTATCTGTGAACAATGATGTTTGTGACGGTGTTCCCGAAATAACGTGATCCCAACCTGCTACGTCATCTGATTCTCTTGAAACATTACAAATTTTTGAAGTAGGATTATAACCAGTTACGTACCCATACTGCCCAGCACCTTTTCCGCTTGTAATAATTAATCTTAAACCTAATATTGCTGCTTCCGTACTATCATCATTGGTTGCTAGTGTTAGTGATGTTGTTGTTCCTGTCTGTGCATTGTTACCTTTGTTAGTATAACCGCCTGCACCTATAGTCCCATTTGGATCTGTTGGAGCATTTTTTACTAATGCTTCAAAAACTGCATCATCGCGGAAATCTTCTTGTTTAACTTGTGCATTAACACCAGAACCAACAAATGTGTAATCAGCCTGGGTATAATTTTCACCTGCATTTGTATATTCAAGTACTAAAATTTCATCGTTAACTTCTCCAGCAAACGCTGATGCAACTATTGCTTGTCCTGTTCGGTTGTCAACTTCTGCAAATGCAGCAGTTTCCGTAGGATCGTTACCGTCTGAAACTGCACCAAAGTCACCATATGAACTGTTACCGTTAGTAGCACGAATAACTCCACCTTTCTCTGCAAACATACCAATCTGATTGTAGTATGTAAACACCGATACTAGTTCTGCTCTACCATTGTTTAGAACCCATGCACCAATACCATCACTGATAACCTGTGTAAAGTCGTTTGATGTAATTGATTTGTTTCCGCCGTTATGTAATGCACCATCAATTTTCTGTCCTGTACAGTTTTTACCAAATGTTGTACAGTTTTGTATATATGGTGAACGCTTCATAATCCAACCTCTGGTATCGGCTGGACCCCAACCTGGATCAAGTGAAATATATGCTCCGCCAGTTGGTCTTTTGTATAATTCATTAACTTGTGGTGGATTAAGTGTTCCAGATAAGTTTTTAAAAGTAAAGTCTTTTATGCCTGTAGCATTTCTAACATAAAACATGTCTTCAGTGTCAGACCCGTTAACTTTATTTTTATAATATCTTGCAGCCTGAAAAGAAGCATAATTTCCAACGTAAGTAGTATCGTATTTAAAAGCGTCTATATATCTATTCAGCATATCTGTTAATACTGCTTCATCAAAAGTGTAAGTTGGCTGCGTTGCTTTCATAAACGCAATTACTTCGGCAATTATAAAAAGTCTATTTGCTTCGAATATTCGTCTAGCATTTTCTACAGCATAATCTTCAGACCCAACATGATCGGTTCTAGTATTTGAACCAGTTATAACTGGATTGCTGCCTACACTTGAAAGGTAATAATCTAAATAAGGTACAACCTCGTCAACAATTAAATCTTGTATCTGTGTACCTAAAGTGATGTCTATATACGGAGTTTGGAAAAGCTCTGGGCCATATAATCCATTTTCATCAGGACCAAATTCATATTGCGGTGGAACATAAGGAATTGTTTGAAATACTATATTGGTAGTTACTTGAGATACAGTGTTTCCTGCACTTGGTGTAACTGTTGTTCTTTGAACAACTGCCTCAACTATATCTGAAATTCTATCTAATGCAATTTTATGAAAGGATAAATCAGTTGCTAATGATGCATCTGGCTGGTTTGGTCTAACTGTAGTTGTTCTAAGTTCTGCTCCATTAATTGCAGTACCTTCTGGTACTACAATAGGTAATACTTCATCATACGTTCCTGCATTTACTCTAATTATAGTTTCGTTGGTGTCGGCTCTGGCTGCTACTCTTTCAGCAGCGTATCTAATAGTTTTGTAAGGTTTCTCTGGATTTATTCCTCTATCAGCATTTAAATCATCTATACCATCATTGCTGACATATAAAAGTTTTTGAACATTACCATAAGTGTTATATTCTATACTGTTACTAGTGTCAACAGCAACTAATTGACCTTCTGTTCCAATTGGTAAAGAAGTTGCTCCAATTGTTGAACCGTCTCCTACTAATCCGCGTGTTAAATCAAAAGTTAATAAATCACCTTCAACACTTAATCCTACACCGTCGCCTGCTAGAGATAGAATATCCCAGTATGTAAATCCACTACCGTTATCTCCTGGAAAGTTTTCGTTACTGGCAGTGTGTCCTGTGTTACAGGTATATGCTGTGCCTCTATATAGTGCTATATCACCAATTTCAAATTGACTACCTGATGTCCAAGCATTTCTCCATGCTTGACCTGGCAAAACAATTTCCCAGTTACTATTATCTAGATAATCTAACGTACTACCGTCATCAGTTAATGCTGTATCTAGAACTGCCACATAAACATATCCGCCTCTACGTACAACATCTCCAGTTTTATAACTCTGTCCTACTGCCCAATCACCTAATAGATTTGAACCTTTTGCTAATAATTTCCATTCGTCATTTGGTACACTTCTATCAGATGTGGCATATAAACTTGTTGTAGGATTTATATTATTATTATTTTTATTTGCAATAAAGATTTGTCCACCGTGTCTGACAACATCGCCAACAGCATACATAACATCATCTGCCCATGTTTGGTAAAAACTATTACCTGGCAATTCTGTAACAAAGTATGTGCTATCGATAGATGATGCACTAGTATGCCCAACAGTACATCTTAATAAACTTCCACCGTACTTAACTAAGTCATTAGGTCTATATCTTATTGCGGGAGCAAATGTTCCTACGTATTGAATTCCTTCATTTACAATTTCCCATAATTCTAATGTACTATCATCTTGTCCGTCACTGTTTCCAATTTCAGCGCCTTGTGCAACTGAACCCGAAGTATGTTCTGCAATACATTTATACACAAAACCGTTATATTTTACAACATCACCTATTCCGTATCTTGTTGCTGCGGCCCAATCAGTTGTCCAGTTATATAGTGATACATACTCTGCTACCTTATCAGCATTTGTAATAAAATTTGTGTCTGATGTATGACTAGTTGCTACTAGGTAAATTACACCGCCGTATAATACTAAGTCTCCAGGAGCATAAAGTGTAGTACCTGACCAATTTCCTCTCCAGTAATATCCATCTGTCATCTTTAACCAAGCAACAGTTGGAGCAGTATCTCCTGGGTTTGCTAAGTAGTCTTGATCTGTTTTAAAGGCTGATGATGTGTGTTGTCTTACACATACATATGTCGAACCGCCATAGCGAATAACATCATCTTTATTATAAGATGTTGCCGTATTCCAAGTATTTCTCCAGGTATACCTAAGTCTGCTTATTCTAAATTCTGCCATTTTCTATCCTATTAACTCGACGTTCCTTGAGGGTATTGATAATTTTGATTAATTCTTTGTACTAGCATACCTTCACTATCTACATAATACGATATTGTGTCCATCTTAAATTTTTATAATTAGTTTCGTGATTGGCTGCTATACCGTCAAAGTAATCAATGCCAGGTTCGAAATCTTCAAATGTCTGTTCTGGTACTCCAGGATAATTTAAGTCTACAGTGTCTTTGTCTACTAGATTATCAATTCTACGTAAAAATATTTCGCCATCGTCGTTTCGTCTAACCATATACAAATAACGAGGACTATCGCCTAGTGAATTATCTGGACTTTGACCAAAGTAATATGTACTCATTATGATATCTCCACGTAACTGATACTAGCATCTATACAATCGTCTGTATCACATTCTAATCTTAATCCTGCTGTTTCAGGAAGTATTAATCTTTCACCGTTAGTAATAACTTTCGCACTAGATCCTGGTGGAATTGGAATTTGTCTAGCATAGTTTGCAACTGTAGATGACTCATCTATTACGTAAACATTCACTACAGCCATATCATAGTCTGATGTGTTTGCTAAGTTCAAACCTATTATTGTTGCTCTTACCCCTGCAATAATTTGTAAAATATCTACAGGTGTTTTTCCTACTCCAGTTACTACTTCATTTTTAAATACTGTTGGCATCCTATTATCCTAACATTAGTACAAACGATGCTGAAATATCATTTGCTAAAATTTCTGATACAGCACCTGAAGCACCTGCAGGTGATGCCCATGACGTCCCTGCCCAAACTTCTAATGCGTTTGTATCTGTATTAAATCTTGTCATACCTACTACTGCGTATGCACTTGGTCTTTCGGATGTGTTACCTTTAGGTGGAACAAATCCGTTTGTACCTGCAATTTTAAAATATCCGTCTCCAGATTGTGCAATTTGTGTAATAGCATTTGGTGAAACGTTTGTAATAACATTTCCGGTAATTTTTAAATTTCCTAATCTTACGCCACCACTACCATTAGCATCAATGTGTAAGTCTTGACCTGCTGTTGTTGTAATTTTGTTATCGCGGAATACTAAGTTACCTACATCTAATGTAGACAATGTAAGCAGGTCTGCATTCAAGTTATTGACATGTAAATTTTTCCATCTAAGTGCTGCACTACCTAAATCAAATGTGTTGTCTTGTTCAGGTATAAGGTTACTTTTAATCGCAGCATTAATTTGTATTGAATCTGTAAGTGCGTCACCAATTGTAATATTGCCGCCTATTGTTACATTGCCGTCCACGTTTACATTGCCGCTAACATATAAGTTACCGTCTATGTTTGTTGATCCAAATACTTCTAGTGTTCCTGTTCCGTTTGGACGAAGTTCTAATGTTGCATTTGAATTAGTTGTTGAAATTGTATTACCTTCAATTTGTAAATCATCTACGTTTACTACTGAATGATAAATTACTGGATCTGAACCAGCAGGCGCAAAGTTAATTGTGTCTAAATCGCTTGAAATTGTATTGCCGGTAATGTTTAAATTACCAACATCAATATCGTTTTCAACTCTTAGTGTTGTTGTTCTTGTTGTACCTGTTACGTGTAAATCGGTTGTAGGCGCTGAATTGTTGACACCAATGCGAGCATTGTTTACATCAACATACAAAATATCAGGGTCTGTTGCTCCATTTCTAAAAGTTAAATCCACGCCGTTACGCACTAGATTTGCTTTTAAGAGCGGCCCACTTATACGACCAATCGCCATTTGCTCTCCTTATACACGGGGATCCTGTCCCTCCAACTACCTTACATTGCGAGTTGACCACAGTAAAAAGTTAACGCCGGTCCTCGTTAACAATAGTATTTAGCAAAAAGGAAAAATTACCCAAGCATAAGGCTGTATACGTCACTGAGATCTTCCATAAGAGGAACGTCTACTTCAGCACCACCACCTGTTGATAATTGATATCCGTCATTAGTTTGCGAGCCTACAGTTAGTATAATATCGTTAGCAGGTGTTGAGCCACCTGTAAGAGAACTTCCTAGAATTGTAATTAAATCACCGGTAATATAACCTTGCCCTACTGTGGTAATTGTTATAGTAGTCAATAATCCAGATGCTATACTAATAGTAAATTCAGCATTAACTCCACTGCCGTTTGTTGTACCTGTAAGTCCTGCTGTTATTTGATTGGGTAATCCTGTAACAACTGCAACTCCTGTAACAGATTCTAGTGTCCCTGCAAATACTTCTAAAACATTTCTATCAGTATTCCATCTACTGTCAGCAAGTTCAGGGCGTGCTGGTCTATCTACATTACCAGCAGCAGGAACTAAAAATGTGTTAGTATCAGTAAATCGTAAATAACCTATTCCTGTACCAGCAAATGTCAATGGAGATTCTGGATATTCTCTAGGTCCACCTGTGCCTAAGTCTGTAAGATTAGTAATTGCATCAGTAGCACCTGATACGGATATTGTTCCTGTAGGTGCAGGTCTTGATCCTGATCCGTCATAATTAAAGTTAACCGTATACGTTCCTGCACTATCGCTTCCTGTTGAAGTGCCAGTAATAATAGTTCCTGGTATAATACCTACTCCAGTTAACAACATTCCCGGTACAAATGTACCTACAATTGTTCCACTTATTGTAAGTGTGTACCCGCTTATACTGGCTGATGTACTTGTAGCAGTAATCTCGTTCCACTGAGTCCATTCAATTATATTGATACCTGTGTCAGGTGCAAGAACTAAATCATCGTTACTTTGTAACGAAAAGATTTCATTATTTACACCGTCTAACTTTTGCTGATCGCTTACTCTTATTTCTAATGGTAACGGAGTATCTACATTTACTAGATTATCTGTAATATAAACATTGTTCCATCTTCTTACAGAACTATCAACAAGTGTTCCTGTTCCTAAATCCCATGTGTTGTCATCACCCGGTATAATTGATTGAGAAAAGTCTGGTATAATCTCAACAACATCTCCTGAGCCACCGCCTACATTAGGATTATATAATTCATCTCCAATAGTAAGGTCGCCAAGTTTTGTTAAGTTTCCATCCATAGTAATATTTCCAGTAACTCCTAAGGTACCGTAAATATTTGAAGAAGCCGGAACTTCAACTGTTCCTGCGCCGCTTGGATCTAATTCTATAGTTTGATTAGATGTGATTCCACTTATTGTATTATCATTAAATTCTAAATCGTCTGAACGCATTCTTTGGAAGTTCATATAACTTCCAGCAGTTTTTGTTGGTAAAATATGTAACGGGCCAACGACTGTTGAAAAAGTATTAGGCGCTTTAATTAAAACGTTATCTATTTTTGCTGTATCATCTACTTGAACTCTAGTTGTTAAAATATTAGTTCTTACATCAAGTGCAAAGTTAGGATTAGGATCATCAGTTTTAATACCTACAGTAGAAGTTTCAACATCAAAAAATAATACTGGAGTAGCATCAAACGTTGTATTTGAAATTTTAAGATCAATATTGTCACGGTGTAGGTTTGCGTTTAGTAACGCACCAGTGATTCGCCCCAATTGAGCCATTTACTTCTCCTTAGTTTGCAAATCCAAAAAATACTGTTACATTCTTAGCAAGTGGAACTGGTGAAGTAAATTTTAAATACCATCCGTCAGCATATGGGCTGCTTGGTCCTGTAAGACTTCCGCTTGCACTCTGTTCTAATGTAAAGTTTGTTGTAGGTATTTGCATTACGTTTTCTACAAGCACAATAATATTATTTGCACTAGCAGGAACTTTTGATAATGGACCAAACACTGTTTCTGTAGCGTCCCCAGGTCCTAGTGTTTCTATTGATACTGCTCCAACTGCTGGACCTCTTACAACTTGCCAAGCACCACCAACATATGCTTCTATTCCAATAGGCTGTCCAGTTACTGCATCATTATCAATGTTGTATCTTATATAACCGTTACCATCAATTGGATGCCTAACACCTGTCAATTGTGGTCTCTGCGCTGTAGTTCCTTTTGGAATCATTACAGCACCATTAAAATCCATTACGCCTCTACCATAAGAATTAACTCTAACAGTATTATCGTTAGGACTATATTTTGATACGTATTGTGATTTT
>CAACVD010000822.1_pt1 | contig 15004 bp, 25 predicted proteins | sample 2381771 | NCBI WGS metagenome assembly CAACVD01 (sample SAMEA5211965, study PRJEB30684) | marine metagenome | biome: Marine; feature: Epipelagic; material: Water | collected 2015-10-15 | depth 15 m | reverse complement strand
ATTTTCATCATCTACAAGTGGTGTAATGATCAGTGCAGTATTAGACAACAGTAACGTCAAATTTAGCGCTGGTGATAGAGATATTGAAACTGGCATATCTACAATGCAAGCGTTTTCTGATCTTAGTGGTAATACTTTATCAATACTACAACAAATAGAACAATCAGAAAATGGTTTATTATTTATGTCAAAAAGTGGTAAATTAACTTTTAAATCACGTCATACAACGTTTCCGTCTAGTGCTTCTGCAATATTTAGTGATGACGGTAGTAATATACCTTATTTGTCTGTTGAATACTTAAATGATGACAACGAAATTTATAATGTTATTAATTTAACTAGAAATGGTGGATCAACACAAACTTCACAAGATACTGGTAGTCAAGGTAAATATTTAGTAAGAGCATTGTCAAGGGATCAATTGTTTAATAACACAGATACAGAAGTTTTGGACGCTTCCCAATTTTTACTTGGTAAATTTAAAGACGCATTAATTAGATTTGATAATTTAATAATTGACGTTAAAGAACAATCAACATCAAATCAAAATTCTATATTATCAAGGGAAGTTGGTGACATAGTGCAAGTAGAATTAACACCACCCGGAAGCGGGGGATCACCAGCACAAGTAACAAGTTTAGAAATAATTGATAGTATTAGTTATTCAATTACACCAGACATATTTACATCAACGTTGATGTTATCAAACGCTGATAGACAAAGTTTTTTTAGGTTAAATAACACATTATTTGGTGTATTAGATACAGATAAATTAGGTTATTAATGACACACAATATAGAACATAAGTATGAAAGGATAAAATAAAAATATGGCATTATCTGGATATAAAGAATTTACAACTGGTGAAGTATTAACTGCTTCTGACGTCAATGCTTATCTCATGCAAGCAGTTATGGTTTTTTCGTCATCTAGCGCTAGGGATAGTGGTATTCCAAGTGCTAAACGTGAAGAAGGCATGTTTTATTTTCTAAAAGATACAAATGAGTTAGGTTTTTTTGACGGCAGTTCGTTTGTTGCTTTTATTGGTGACGGTGACATAACTGGTGTGACTATTACTACAAGTGGTACTTCTGGTCTATCTGGTGGTGCGGCCGCAACAAGTGGTGCATTTTCTGCAACATTAGCCGTTGATCCAAGTAGTTTATCTGACGGATCTTCTGTAACAGTAGATTTAGCAAACGATTTATTAATTTTAGAAGATGTAACTGACGGAACTGTTTACAAAGTAAAACCAAATCAAATAGCTGGATCTGGAACACAATGGGATCAGTTTTTGTTAATAGGTGCATAGAAAGGAAAAAATATAAATGGCTAACGCATACAAGGTACTTGGACAATTAGCAGACGCAAGTGCAAATGATGTGACACTATACACATGTCCCAGTTCAACTGAAACTGTTATATCGTCAATAATTATTTGTAATCGTGAAAGCGCAACTAACACATTTAGATTAGCAGTAAAAGCTAATGGTGGATCAGTTGCAAACGAAGATTACATTGCTTATGACGCAAGTATTGGCGCAAATGACACAATAACAATGACGCTAGGAATTACAATAGACGCTTCAGACGTTATATGTGCTGGCGCTTCAGACGCAAATGTTTCTTTTAGCGTTTTTGGAACAGAAATATCATAGGTTAAATTATGTCAATAGTAAGCATAAACAATACTAATCTAAAAGGCATAAAAGCAAATTCAATAGTTGAAAGTAAATTTCAAGGTTTTACTGCTGAATATTTAGTAGTTGCTGGTGGCGCTGGTGGTGGATCTGGTGAAAGCAATAACCGTGCTGGCGGGGGCGGCGCTGGTGGACTTGTTAATTCATTTGCTTCTGAAAGCAGTGGTGGTGGTGACGATACTGCGCCCAAAAATTTCATTGAATTAGGTAAAAATTATTTAGTAGCAGTTGGCGCTGGTGGAACTGGATCAAATCTGGGACGTGGTGGCGATAGTCGTGGTGGATCATCACAATTTCAACCAGTAACAACTATTGGTGGTGGAATAGGATCTGCAAGACATCAAGGTGGATCAGACGGTGGCAGTGGTGGCGGCGTGTCAAATAATAGTGGCGGCGCTGGTAGCGCTGGCACAACAAATCAAGGTTTTGCTGGTGGTGGATCTAATTCACAGAACGGTGGCGGCGGAGGTGGTGGCGCTTCTGAAGTTGGCGAAACCCCGTCTGGCGGCAATGACGGTGGTGACGGTGGTGACGGAATTTCGTCAAGCATAACTGGATCTTCTGTTGCTTATGCTGGTGGTGGCGGCGGGCCGGGTGGATCTGCACCGGGTGGCGCTGGAACTGGTGGCGGGACTGCTGGGGGAAATACGTCTGCAACAAGCACATCAAGTGGTACTGCTAATCGTGGCGGGGGCGCTGGGTGTCCGGGCAACGGCCAAGCTGGATCTGGTGGATCTGGTGTTGTTATAATTAGATACCCCAAAAAATTTACAATAACAGTTGGTAGTGGATTGACATCATCTACTACAACAGACGGTGCTGACAAAGTTACAACATTTACTGCTGGATCAGACAATGTAAGTTGGTCTTTATAATGGCACATTATGCAGTTGTTGATAGTAATAACATAGTCACTGGTGTATTAACTGGGCGTGATGAAGATGATCTTGATAATTTACCAGACGGTTATGCAAATTGGGAAGAATATTACAGTATTAAAATATGTGGTGGCGCAACTGTAATAAGAACTTCTTACAACACACAAAATGGCGAACATTTGTTAGGTGGCACTGCATTTCGTGGTAACTTTGCTGGTAAAGGTTATATTTACAATGAAACGCATGATGTTTTTCATGAGCCACAACCATATCCAAGTTGGATATTAAATACAACAAATTGGAACTGGGACGCACCAGTTGCAAAACCGTCAGACTATGCAACTAAAATGTATAGTTGGAACGAAAGCGCATATCAAGCTGATACAAATGATCCAAAGACTGCTGGTTGGATTGAAGATTAACTTTTTTATATAAAAAAAACTACTAATATTTACTTATGGTAAATATTGTTATTACAACACAAAAAAACGAACTTTTAACAATTCCTAAAATTATTCCAAAACCAGCTTATAAAGATTTGCCAAAACATTTTAAAAAAATGCCAGCAGATGTAAAAAGGGGTTATAGTAAGTTTCCAAATTTAAGAACTGCAAAACACTGTCCAAGTTTTGTTGATATTTTTCAAAGGGGTATTTTAATATATGCACATTGTGACATGTATTTGCGTGTAAACAAAGACGGAACACATTATTGGGAAGTACCACCATTTAACGATTTTTATCTTCAACATCATAGTGATGATCAGTTTGTTGATTATTACAAAAATTCAAATGTAAAAAAGGTTTTTAAAATAATTAGTCCATTTGAAATAATTGTTCCAAAAGGTTACAGTCTTGAACAAGTCCCACTACTTTATGATTACAATCCAGATTGGCACATTGCTTATGGTGTGTACGAAGCTGATAAAAATTCTGAAGTAGTTTTGCAATTAATGTACACATCAACAGAAGAAGAAATATTTATTGAAAGTGGCACGCCTTTATGCTACTTAGTACCTTACAAAAGGGAAAAATTTACATACAGTGTTAAAGAATACAATAATAAATATAAAAGAAAAATGAAATCAGAATTTGCTAAATTAAACAATTCTTTTAACGGTAATTACAGAAAAAATATTAAAAATAATGATGAATTATAAATTATACAAAAATGTTTTAGATCAAGAAGAATTTACAAAACTTAAAGAAACTATGTCTAATAGTTTTGTTGCATGGTTTTATAATCCAAGCACTATACCAGATAAAGATGATCATTTTATGTTTACACATCATATATACAGAAATGGACAAGTTACTTCTGATCTATACAACAATACTTTGCCTTTGCTTATGTTTTGTGCTTCAAAAACAGAAAAAATTAATTTACTTAGAGTAAAGGCAAATTTATATACTAACCAAAATAAAAATGTTTATCATGCAAAGCATACTGATTTTGTTGACTTAGATAATTACAAAACTTGTGTTTATAATTTTACAACTTGTGACGGTGGTACAGTTTTATTTAAAAATAATAAAAAAGTTGTTGTAGAAAGTATTGAAAACAGTATGTTAATTTTTGACGGTAATATTGAACATCAAGGTTTTACGCAAACAAATACACAAATTAGATTGTTATTAAACATAGATTTTAACTAATGTCACTATACATTTGATCTAAGACAAAAATGTTAAAATGTATTCATTATGCAACAACACAATGGTTTTACACAAAAAGAATTATTAATTATGGTTTTAGAAAATCAAAAAGAAATAGATCGTAAAATTTCTGAAATTCATACACGGATTAATCAAAGGCCAACACGCATGGAAATATTTGGTTGGTTGACAATTACAATAGCAAGTTTAGGTGCAATTTTTAACAGTATAATGTCTTAGTGCTGACAAAATATTTATACAAATTTAATACAATATGCAGATTATTTTTAGTAGGTCTGCTTATTTATCCAATGCCAGTATTTGCACAAGAAACAACTGATTATGAACGTATTAGTGACACTGGACAAAACACAACAGATATAACATTTGATTACGGTGGATCAAGCTGGAATAGATTAGATATACATAGTGGTGATTGTGGTAGTACTTCCCAAGCAGTTCACTATAACATGCAAAATGCAGACGATCAGACAATAACAATTACATTTCCAGAAGATACCATTACAACTGCTGGTTTTTTGTCTGGTTGTGTTAATGATCCTTATCCAGTTACTTGGACATTTAGCGATAACACAACTGAAACAGTAAATTATTCTGCACAATCAAATGCAAACGTTGCAACAATGTATGAAATAGTTAGCAAAACTGTTACAGATAAATATATAACTTCAGTGGCTATTGAATATGATGATTATGTAATTATTGATGATATTTATTGGACTTACTCTACAACACCAACTACAACCACTACAAGCACAACTACTACATCTTCAACAACTACAACAACTACAACTACTACTACTACTACAACAGTACCACCAACAACAACTACAACTTCAACAACTACTACAACAGTGCCACCAACAACAACTACAACTTCTACAACAACAACTACCGTACCACCTACAACTACAACCACTAGCACCACAACAACTACAACAACTGTGCCGCCAACAACCACTACTACAACTACACTTCCACCCCCACCACCCCCAGTTACTACTACAACACTTGCGCCAGTAATAGTAACAATAGGTGACGAAGAAGTTATATACACACAAGAAGAACTTAATGACGGCACTATTGAACGTGATCAAGAAAGATCAGATAACGAAGCTAAATATGGTTGTTACATGACTAATGCACAAATAGAACGTGGGGACTGTTTTGACATAGAAGAATATGAAGATGAAGAAGAAGTTATAATTATATTTGATGATGAAGAAGAAACAGACGATACCAAAGAAGAACTTCTTGATGATGTTGATGTGGTACTTGATGTGGAAGATCAAGATGACTTTGAAGAATTTGATGATGAATTTATTGATCTGGAAGAAGAAGAATTAATTGATCTTGAAATATTAGAAGAAGAAATATTTATTGTAATAGAAGAAGATCTTGAATTAACAGAAGAAGAAAAACAAGAACTTATAGAAGTAATAAAAGATATACAAGAAACAGACTTTGAAGAATTTATACTTGAAGAAGAAGTTTTTATTTTAGATGAAGTAATTATAATTATTGAAGATGATTTTATTGAACAAATTGAAGAAGAAGTTGAAGATGAAGTTTTGGAAGATGATAAACCTATTGACGAAATCCCAGAAGATAAACAAGATTTGGAAGAAGATACACAAGAAGTCGTGGCAACAATACCAATATTGGTTGAAGTTGTAGAAGAAGAACTTACAGAAGAAGAAATTATTGTTTTTGTTGAAGAAGCTGAAGAAGCTATTGAAGAAATAATTAGTATAGAAGAAGTTGTTGAAATATTAGATCAAGAAGAATTAGAAGAATTATCAGAAGAAGAACTTGTTGAGTACGAAGAAGAAGTAGAAGAAAAAATTATTGAAGCAGTCAAGGAACTGCCAATAGAAGAAAAAGTAGCAGTTGTAGAAGAAGTTGCAAAAGTTTCTGTACAAAACCTAGCAGTTGCAGATAAAGAAACACAAACAGTAGTACAAGCAGTTGTGACTGAAGTTGTACAACCAGAAGTAATTGAAACATTAGACGAAACACAAAAAGAAGCAGTAGCAGAAGTGCTTGGTGTAGAAGAAACAAATGACGTAGAAATTATTGCAGAACAAGCAAAGAAAGATGAAAACATAAATATTGCAGTTCAAGAGTATGTAGAACGTGCAACAGAAAACGCAGACGTTGAAAATTATTCCGTCAGTAACGCAATCGTTGAAGTACAAGTAGAACAGTTTTTTGATGATCCCATAGGACAATTTACTGATATTGATCTTTCAGATATAGTATTATCAGATATTGGTAGTGATATGACACAATCAAGCAAAGACAATGCCAAGAAAACGGTAGTGCCAGTGATTATTGTAAGCCAGATCATAGCAACACCATTTAAAAGAAGATTTTAATGAAAAAAGTTATAAACGCTATAAAAACAATACTTAAAGAAGCAAGTGCGCAAATTTTTACTGCACTTGGATTTTTCTTATCATGGTTTCTTTTAACTGGAAGCGCCAAAGACATTGTTGGTATTATGATCCTTGTTAGTTTTGCTTTATGGTTTGCAACAATAAATTTCAGAAAATAACAAAAAAGTCGTTGATCGTCACTAGACTGATTACAACAACAAGGGCTTTATGACAAAAACGTTTGATGAATTTATTGATAAAAAGCGTAGTAAATCACCAAATCGTGCCTATGAACACAAATATCCACAAAATCTTGATTTAATTAAAGATTTACTTAAACAATGCAAAGAAAAACGCACATCAACAATGTGGTCACTATATTCATATAGATCTATTGCAGAATACATGTATTATGGCCTTGAAATGCAAGAAATTAGTTTAGAGGGCTTACGAAAGGCAATATCAAGAATAGCAAAGGCAAATAACCTTGAACTTTGAAGAATTTATAAAAACTAAGCAAGATCAGAAGCCACATCAATCTGAACACCCCAAAGGTTTTAAGCCCGGTGTAGAATTTGACGGTAAAAAAGGCAATATAACAACAAAAGGTCTTGCTGATCGTGCTGATCTGGATTGGGACGGTTGGATTGATTACTGGCTTGGTAAAGGCGCTAGTAAAACATTTTATGTAAAAAAAGATGAGCCAGTTAACTTTAGAGTGTGGGACGCATGGGGTAAAAATGCTAAAACTGGTGAAAGTGAGCCAACAAAGTTTTATTATTTTAAAACTAATTTATATTCAAGGGAAACAACAGTTCCAGATGAAGATATAAAAAAGATATTACAAGAAATTAAATCTATAAAACCTAAGCCAAAAAAGAAAGTAAAACATACAACTGTAATGATACTGGGGCTAGCTGACTGGCAAATTGGCAAACCTCATACGAAAAAAGCAGTAAATGAATACTTTAAATCTATTTATGCAGTTTTAGAAGATCTTAAAAATTTACGTAAAAAGTACACAATAGAAAAACTTGTTGTATGCGGCATGGGTGATTTACTAGAAAATTGCAGTAATAATTTTAGCCCAACTGGATTATTTGAACAAGAATATGATAATCGTACACAAATGAAAATTGCAAGACGTATGTTGGTCAAAACAATAAAAATACTTACACCACATTTTACTGATATAACTGTTATGTGTTGTATGGGTAATCATGGTCAAAAACGTCAAGGCAAAGGAAACTTTGAAACAACTTATGGTGATAATTTAGACGCAGAATTGTTTGACAATGTTAGTGAGATATTTCAAGACGCACCAGCTTACAAACATATCAAATGGATCATACCAGAAAACGATTTAACACTATCTGTACAAGTTATGCCTAATACTGTTTTAACAATACATCATGGACATAGTGCAAGGCATGGACAAAACGCACAAGCTAAAGTTGTAAATTGGTTTAGAAAAATGGCAAGTAATAAATCACAAGGATCAATGTTTGACACCAATGTTCTTATGGTTGGTCATTTTCATCATCATTTTTCTGTTGAACTTGATGAAAGATTGATTATTGGTTGTAGCGCACAAGATCATAGTGGGCAACAATACTTTGTTGAAACTGGTGGTGGATCTGCAATACCGGGTACAACTGCATTTCTAATGCACAACAAAGAGGGACGCAAGTGGTCTGATATTAATATATATTAAGGAAAGGTTTTAATGAATATTATTACAAGACAAGATTGGGGTGCTAAAGATCCTAAAAGTAGATTTAGCAAACTCAAAGAAGTAAAAGGTTTAGTAGTGCATTGGTCTGCTTATCCAACTGCACTTGACGTAGAAGAAGAAAAAGCACAAGTACGCCAGATCCAAGCATTACATCAAAATGATCGTAATTGGAACGATATAGCATATAATTTTTGCGTTGGTGATAGTGGCAATCTATACGAAGCACGTGGCATGGATAACAGAAGTGCGGCACAAGGTGGTAACACACGTGAAGAAGTTAATCACAACAATGCACATTATTATGCAGTTTGTTGGCTAGGTGGATCAAAACCAGACGATCAACCAAGCAAGGAAGCTGTAATGGCAGTAAAAGAACTTTGGAAAGAAGTTAGTGGTGAGATTAGGCCACATAGCAGTTTTAAATCAACTAATTGTCCGGGTGACGCATGGCGTAAGTGGATTGACGGTAGATTGACTTATGTACCAGAAGTAGTTAAAGCAAAAGAAACAGTTACAAAAGTAAGTAGATTTTCAATAATGAAGCAAGGTGATCGTGGACAAAACGTTGAGGAATTACAAATAATGTTAAACATGATCAACAAAACACAACTTGTTGTTGACGGTGACTTTGGTGCTAAAACAAAAGCTGGCGTTATAAGTTTTCAAAAGAAAAATAAATTAGCAGTGGACGGTATTGTTGGACAAATGACTTACGCAAAGTTGATTGAAGTTAATAGGTCTAAAATAGGAACAACGAAAGGAAAATACAGAATTGAGTAAAGTAATGAAAAAAGATTGGAAAGCGTATTGGAAGTTTATGTTTGCAAAAGCAATAAGAACTGGTTTACAAAGTGGTATCAGTTTGTTTTTAGCAAGTTCAAGCGGCATAATTGACGCTGATATGTTACAACTTGTAGGTGTAGCGTTTATGACTTCATTTGTTACTGTTATGCAACACGCATTAGAGCAGTACAAACCAAAAGAAACTTTTTAACGCAACGCTATCGCAACACAAAAGAAATGGGACGGTGTAAAAACCGTCCCATTTTAGTATCAGTGAATAAAGGGTATTTATACTGATTTAATATAGTATCATAATTTTTTTTATAAATACCACACAAACAGAAGTTTTATAGTATATTTTTACTAATACAAAGAAAGGGTATTTATGACAAATTATGATAATCCAGAAGTCTTTATTGTTTTGTTTGGTTTTTTAGCCATACTAACTTTAGGCGCTTTATTAGGTGAAATTGCAGTGTGGATTGCAAAATTACTTGGTTATGAATTTAGTGATCAAGAATTTATAAACACTGACTTTTACCAAAGATTGCAAGACGGTGAAGAACTTACATCAGATAATATGTTTTCAAATGAATAAATTTGAAGTGCATTTATTAGGTAGCATAAATATATTTGCTAAAGATGAAGATCATGCCTTGCAGATTGCAGAAAAACAAATAAAAGTGACACACCCAAAATTTAATATAGAAGTTTCAAATGTAATAGGAAAGGAAACAAATGGAAACAAATAAATTAATACTAAAGCAAGTTGCATTGAAAGGTGCAGTGCAGTTAACAAAGGATCAATTTAAAGTTGATGAAGATATTTCTACACAAGTAGATACAGTAATAAACGTTGCAACACAACTTAATGAGTGGTTGTTGGACGGTTATCAAGATGATGTAATTACTAAAGTAGAAAGTGCTGGTATGAAAGCAGAAGTAAAAGAAACAACTGGTGGACATACTGCAAGTGACGGACAAGTTAAGTTCTTAAGGGATCTACTTGGACAAATACCAGAAGAAGAACAAGCAAAGTACAAAGATGTAGTTCTTTCAGATAGCATTACTTGGCAATATGCTAAAGAAAATATACCAGTCATGCAAGATCTTGCAAACAATGCCAAAAAGAAAACAGACGAAGCACCGTTTTAATGGATCTTCTTTTTCAAAATATAGAACAAGCGATAAGGCACATACAAACCTTAGATGATTTGTTATATGTTGAAAGATTAGTGTTAAACAAAAGATTGCAATTAGAAATGGAATTAAGAAATGCAAAAGACTGAATATTTATATTGGGTGAGTTGGATCAACATGCGTTGGCCAAATACAAAAACTAATGAAGAAGCAATAAAAAGTTTATATAAAGACTTTGAAATTTATTCTGATGATGTTTTTGGTAAGTGCTTGATTGAATACTTTGATCAAGGACATGAGTTTTTGAATTGGTCAAACATTAAAAAACGTTGTAGGGAACTGCAAGTTGAAGAATATAGTCAGTTTGCACAAAAAAAGGCACTAGAAAAAAAAGCAAAAGAATATGAAGAAGATAGACCAACAGGGTTAGGCGCTTATTTAAAGACACAAGGTTGGAACAGTTTGGCAGAAGCAGTATTTTATACATCAAAAAGATTGTATAAAACAAAGCAACTATGCAAACCGTCACAAGAAGCATTTGCAGATTATGCAAATATGGACTTTAATGAAGCTACTGAACAAGGTTGGAAACTAGGATTAGCAGATAGTATATTATGACGGAACAAATCAAAGTAGAAAGTGAAGTTACTTTTACTATTGTTCCACATTGGTTGCTTGATGTCTGTACACCAATTGAAATATCAACGTATATTGCGCTTGGCAAGTATGCAAACAATAAAACAAAAGAGTGTTGGCCTAGTGTTGCTACGATCAGTAAAGAAATAAATCGTGCAAAGAAAAATACAATTAAAGCGCTACAAGGACTAGAAGAAAAAGGTGCAATTGAAAAATATGCCAGATCTAACGAAAAAACTGGTCAACAAACGTCAAATCTGTATATTCTTAAAATTAATCAAGGGGGGTTACAAAAACGTAACACACCTAGTAACGAAATCGTTATGGGGGGTAGTAACGAAAACGTTACCCAAACTATACTTAATAGAACTATACATATAGAACTATATTCTAGGGAAGTCCAAACAATGTATGTAGATACTGTGCAAGAAGTGTGTGGTATGGACAAACCTACAAAAACCCAGTGGGGTAAAATCTATGCTTCTGCAAAACAATTACATGAAGCTGGATATGTACCAGATGACATACCAGTTATTGCAGAAAACATAATAAAAACGTATGGACTTGGCGCACTTACACCACAAGGAATAGTAAATAATGTTCATTTAATAAGCGGCGCTAGATCTGTAAGTGGCAAAGAAGTTACACAAAAACTTGAAGAAAACAAATTAAAAAACTGGGCAAATGAAACTAATTAACGGTAACTGTTTAGAAATATTGAAAGACTTTGATGAAAATAGTATTGATTATGTGTTTACAAGTCCACCTTATAACATTAAAAGAAGTAAAAATAATAAATATAACAAATATGAACATTTTGATGACGGTATTGACAATTATTTTGATTGGTGTGTTGAGATAATTAATGAATTATTAAGAGTTACTAAAAATCATGTATTTTGGAACGTTCAAGCAAATTATTATAACAAAAAAGATGTTTATAAATTGTTTGGACATTATTCAGAAAAAATACAACAAAACTTTATATGGTTTAAACCAGACGGTATTCCTAGCAGTCAAAAGTATTATGTATCAAATTTTGTAGAATATATTATTGGTTTTACAAATCAAAAATATATAAAATCAAATCAACATTTTATAACAAATCATTTAAAAGCTTCTAGCAAAAATCAAAATACAAATAGAAAACATAAAGCCGCCATGAATATAGAAGTAGCAGATTTTATTATAAAAAATTTTACTCAACAAAATGAAACTATATTAGATCCATTTATGGGTACTGGCACAACTGGTGTTAGTTGCTTTAATAACAATAGAAATTTTGTAGGTATTGAAATTGCAAAAGAATATTACGATTATGCAACAGAACGCATAAAGAACACACAAAAAGGTTTATTTTGATAACTAAGTGCATTTTGGCTTACGTAATGATATTGTCCAACTTTGGATCATCAAATGCAACAGAAATTATAGATCTAACAGATTGCGATCAGTATATTCCAGATAGTTGTTATGAATATGCAACATTGCTTGTAGAACACTTTGACGAAGAAAACATAGAAAATGCAGTAAAAATAATGTGGTGTGAAAGTCGCAATAATCCTAACGCTTATCGTTGGCAAGATCAAGATAGTGGCTTATTTCAAATAATACCTAGATCATATGGTTGGGTTAAGCAAAATTATGATGTTCCACATTGGGATTACCCGGTTGGAAACAGTTATGCACAATTTGTACCAAGATACAATATACAAGTTGCTTCAATACTTGTTGAAGATATACATAGTAGAAATCCATATTGGAAAGTGTTTAGTAGTTCACAATGGTGTTGGGAAAATACAGATAAGTGGATAAACAAATGGAAATCAGAAGAAAATGGCACACCTAGAGATTAGGCCAAACGTTTTTGACTGCGCAGTGTGTCATACACCGTGCAATAGTGAGAGTGCAAAACAAAATGTATTTCATATAAATCAAACTTGGGGGGATAAAGCAGAAGAAATATTAATGTTTCATATAAACCAAAAAGGTAAATATAGAGCTAGAAGAACTACATTAGGCCATAAGTTTCCAGATCTAACACTTTACGATCAGAACAGAAACAAAGTAAGTTTTGTAGAAGTAAAAATGGTAAGCAGTACGTTTATGAAGATCCAAGATATGTTACCAGAAGCAAAAATAACACCGTCAGAACTTGTTGTGCTAAATAACAGTGCAATAAATAATTATAAGAACATAGCTAACAAATACAATATACCTATTTATATAGTGTTCTTTGTGGCTAACAGACCGTGTATAACGCAAGATAAAGAATACAAGGTATATTATCAGAACTATGAAGTGATTTATAACATCTACAAAGAGCAAAAAGAAAAAAGATCATATACAAGAAAAACAGTTTATGGTGATCTTGATAAACAAGGTAATATACAAAATCCATTGTTAAAGGTGCATTTCAGTATCAATGAACTAATACCATACCAATTATGACAAAAATAATGGGATAAATGGATTAATACTATAATGTTATGAATAGAATTAAGGATATGTGCATGGCTAATAAAGGTTATGAAGAAGTAAATACGCTAATTAGAAACGTTGTAGGTTTCGTTGACTGGCTAGTGGACGTAGAGCCAGTAGAAGAATACAACAATGAAGATCATGGTCATCTTGGCGGCATGAACTTTACAATCATCTGGACTAATGGCGATAAGACAAGATTTTGCATTAGGTATAACTATCAAGGTAACTTTGATGTCCAGTTAAACAATATTGCTGGTTATAGATCTGTATTACTGCAAGTAGAAAAAGACATGCCACGTGAAGCATTATTGTCTGTTCTGATCACAATGTATTCAGAAATAAACGAACAAACCATAGATTTCTTAGAGCAACACGAATTTAAGCTATCAAGGGAAACAAAAAAAATAATGAAAGAATTAAACGATCCTTACGGTTATAATTAAATCAGTATACGTAACGTAAATATCTACAAACATAAACGGAAACCCACATTAAACGTGTGGGTTTTTGTTATTATTATCCTATGGGTTGGCAAGATAAAGCACTTTGTAAAACGTTACCCAATGCAATGTTCTTTCCAAATACAGATAGTGATGTAACAGATAAACAATTGTGGGACGCACACAAATCATGTCGTGATTGTCCAGTTAATTATGAGTGCCTAGCAGAAGCATTGAACGGTGAATATGAATTTGGATTATTCTGCTTACCAGAACGCGTGCGTAAAAGGTTTAGAACTAAAGCGCCAGTAGATCTACAAGTAACAATGCAAGAAACATTTAAAACAATAGATATTATTGCACCAGCGTTTGATAAACGTGGCAAGTTACTGCGTAAGAGATGTCTGCGTTGCAATAGAGTAACAAGGGGATTTGCAAAAGATACAAGCAACTGGGGTGGAAGATCACACATTTGTGTTAGTTGTCACATACAGATAACAAACAATAAACAAGCAGATAAGTTACTTGACCGGGAAAAACCTAGTAAGTCAATGCCAGACTTTGATAATCATGGACAATTAGTATCTAAGCGTTGCACAAAGTGTTGGGAACGTAAGATTGCTAATGAGTTTAGTAAAAGACCACAAGGCATAGGGGGTAAGACTTCGTGGTGTAAGTTATGCACTAGAAAGAATTTAGAACAATGGCAAGCAAGACAAAATAAATGAATAAATACAGTAGGCCTTGCTTAACATGTCGCATGTTGTTTATACCAAGTCAAGAAAGTCCAAGTCATTGTGACAAACATAAGCCAACACAAAAGGGTAGAGTGCGCAAGAAGAAGTACAACTATCCTAAAGGACGTAGGCCTTATGATGATACAGAATACAGACGCAATAGAAAGATATTAAGGGAAAGACAGAAATATTGTAGCTGGTGTCAAACACGTGGATCTAGCAATAATAAACTACAAGTAGATCATATAGTTCCGTTGGTAAAAGGCGGCAGTCACGAAATGTCAAACTTACGTATATTGTGTCAGAATTGCCATAAGTTGCGTAAAGGTGTTGCACATAGGTAAATCTGGCATAAAAACGTTAAAATACACGATTAGAAGAAACATATTAAAAAAGCCAATAATATAGGTGTTTATC
>CAACVD010000821.1_pt1 | contig 15016 bp, 20 predicted proteins | sample 2381771 | NCBI WGS metagenome assembly CAACVD01 (sample SAMEA5211965, study PRJEB30684) | marine metagenome | biome: Marine; feature: Epipelagic; material: Water | collected 2015-10-15 | depth 15 m | reverse complement strand
GTAAAACCATCACTATCAAAAGATGTTAAACCAGTAGATAAAGTTTCTTGTGCAGCATCACCATTAGTTTTTAAGGCATAAGTAGCACCTCTTAAAACATCATACAGTTGATGTGAATATCCATCTGTATGACTTTTACCCCATACCCAATCAGGTTGAAAGCCAACTCCTGTGATTGCATTTGTTGAAGCATTACCAGTCCATTGTACAGTATTAAAGTGGTCTGAAGATTTATTTATTGTAGTGTATGCCATTATTCGTTTAATCCTTTAGTTGATAGAGCTGTGTAACCAGTTGGTACATCATACTCAAATTTACCGATACCTGATGCGTTAGTTCCTTCTGAAGATATTGCTGTTGTTCCGAAGTAGCCGTTGCCGAAGTTGCATGTAAGCGTTCTTGTTCCACCTGTAGCGGCTGTGCTAACACCAAACGCATAATTTCCAGTACCATCAGAATTTGCTATATTTGAAAGAGCATATCCACCTGTACCAGTTGCACCTGAAGTTGGATTACCACTATTCATATAAGTTCCGTTTTTGTGCCAATAAATAAATCCATTGTCTAAATCTAAAGCTATTCCAATAATGTCGCCATTAGCACAAGACGCTCCTGTCCAAGATGGATTTCCACCATTATAATAAAGAGTTTGAGAACCAGCAAAAAAACTAACACTATTTGTACCATCACCAAGATAACCTATTGAGTTTATATTTCCTTTTTCAAAATTCGCTACACCAATACCTGTATAACCTGTATCAGTTGTATATTTTACTTCGCAATACCATTTACCACTTGATACTCCTAAAGTAGTAAGTGAAGATTTGTAACCACCACTTGTTGTTGAATGAGTTAAATTTCCATTTGAAAAATTAGCACCTATTGGAATTAAAGGATTTAAAGTACAAAAAACATTACTAGGATTATCTTCAGTATTAGTTAGTGTACCACCTGCAACTGTTAAATTATTAGAATTACCTGATTGGTCTGTAACTGAATTACCATCTTTTAAAATAAAGAAACCATTTGTGCCATATGTAGCTGTAACATTTGTATTTATTTTCCATTCTCCAGTTGTGCTGTCTGTTGAACCAAATGTTGATGCTTGATAAGCTGTACCATCTATCCAATGAACATGAGACATAAGACCTTCAAAATAATCTCCATTATGCCAACTACCTACATAAACATTTTGTGCTGTTCCATTTATTCTACAATTAAGATCAGCCGATATATTATTAGTGTTAGTTGCAAAACTTGTTTCTCTTACACCATTAACATATATCTTACATCTGTCAGCTTGTGTGCTATCTGTACTATCTATAACGACTACAATGTTATAAAAAGCATTTACATCTCTAAACAATCTTGTTGTTCGTAAATCTAAATAAGTTGAACCACCAATTAATATGGTTACAGCTAGTTGGTCAGCATTGTTAAATTGTATATCAAGAAATTCATTTGATGCTTGATAACTTGTGTACATTTTATGGTAGTCACCTAGTTTAGTTCTTTTTACCCAAGCTGAAAACGTACCTTTAGTTTCACTTCCGTTACTTGATGGTGTTCTTGTTAAATATGTACTAGCCATTAGCAAATCTCCTTGCTTATGTTATTGATTGACGATTTGAAAATGTTATCCATTAGTTAAATTGTCCTCCGCCTGTTGCTCCAAATGAGCTTGTTAAACTAAAGTTTCTATCTGCTGTCTGATTTTCTTGGTCAGTAATTCTGATAGTAAAATTATAAGTTGTTGGTGTTGTACTTGAACCACCGAAATCACTTGTTGTTATCACACCTGTTGTTGAATTTAAAGTACAATTTGCTTGAGATGCGTTAGTTAATACAGATGTTGTTTCTGAAAAAGTTATTGAACTATCTGATGAACCAGCAATCGTTGCAACTGTACCTGAAAAATTACCAGCTATTGTGCCAAGAGAACCTGCTGCTGTGCTAAATGTAGGAGCAGTAGATGAAGTAATAATATTATTTGTACTTCTTCCTGCATTACCATCAGGATTTTCTACTCTTACATAATAATTTCCTAATGCTAAAGTTACGTTTACTGAAAGCGTTGTTGAGTTTGTAAATGAAACTGTGTTAGCAAGTGTAACTGAGCCATCAGTTTTTATAAATTCTACTATTGGTATTGATACAAAATTAGTTCCTGTAATATTTATTGTTGTAGCTGTAGCTGGAGCTATCGTTTGTGATACGTCTGCTACAGTTGGTTTAGTTTCTGTAGGAACTTCTGCAAAAGATAAATTACCTGAACCATCTGTTTTTAAATAATAATTGTTAGTAATACTTGATGGTAAAGTTAAAGTGTAAGATTGAGCAGCACTATGTGGAGGTGCTTTAATTTTTACACCATGTGAATTTTGTGAACAGTTTAATTGTATTTGACCATCATTAGAACCACCATCACCATTAACAGTTAATCCATTATAAACAGTTGTAACAGTTGCTCCTGTTAATGTTTTACCTGCCATTGTTGTAGGCAGTCTTGAATCATTTAATGTTCCTGATGAAATATTTGCTGCATCAATTGCTGCAACATTAAATGTTCCATAAGCAACAATATCTACAATATCAGATGCTGTTGCACCTGAAGCTAATACAACAGATGTACCTGAAGTAACAGTTACGTCTGTACCATTAACTAATTTTACACCATTTAAATATACATCTATGAATCCTGCATCATAAGCTAATGTATTTCCATTATCATCTGATCCACTAAAAGTTGTTTGACTACCTGAAGCTGTATATTTAAATCTAGCTGATGTTCCATTAACTGAAGATCCAGCATTTTGCCAACCACTAGATCCGTAAACTTTCATAGCATCTGCACTAGTGTCATAATACAAATCACCTAAATCTAAACTTGTTGTAGGAGCTGATGAAGATACTCTGTATCTTTCAGCAAAACTATTTACTCCTGAAATATTATTAGCAACTGTTGTTACATTAGCTGAGTTTGATGCTAGAGTATCTAATCCTGTTATATCAGCAAGAGTATCCATGTCAGATACAACATCTGCTGTACCCAAAATATTCATATCTGATACTGCATCAGCTGTACCTAGTCTACTTATTTCTGTAGCTACTCCTGCTACTGTTGTAACTTCAGTAGCTTTTGGTTGTAATCTATGAAAATTATAAGTGTTTAATGTTGTAGTTGTTTCAACAAGTACACCAAATCCAGCTGTTAAAACTGTAGTTCCACAGTTATTAATTGTAACTGTATTTGATCCTTGTCCACTAGGAATAGTAACTGTTCCTGCTGTTGGAGTTCTAGTTGAAGATATTTCTTTAATTGATACTATTGTACCTGCACCATCATTAACATCAGGGTTGGTTGCAGGAAAACTTGTTTCGTTTGCAATAGCTACAAATCCACCTACATCATCTACCAAATCTATAACTCTTGCATCAATAGCTGCTGTTGTTGCTATATTATTATTATCTGATGACCAAGTATCACCTGATGAAATAGTCTCTGTTGAATCTTGTCTAAAATATCTTGCATCAGAAGCTGATGTTGTAAAGAATGTAGAATCATCAGGTGTAGATCCTGAATGTTCTGAGTTAGTAACAATTACTGCATCTGCTATTTTAGCAGCTGTAATTTGGTTGTCACCTATATGTGCTGTATCAATAGATCCATCTACATAATGTTCTGAATCAATACTATCATCTGCAATTTTAGCATTTGTAACTGCATCTGCACCAATCTTAGTTGTTGTTACAGCTCCAGCATTAATTTTTGCTTCTGTAACTGCATTAGCATTTATTTTAGCAGCTTCTACTGAGTTAGTAGCTAGTTTAGCAGCAGTAACATTTGCATCTGTAATTTTTGCTGTTGTTACTGAATCTGAAGTTAAATTATCAGAAGCTATAACATTTTTAGGTATAGAATTATTTGTTTGAGAAAGTATTGCAATGTAAACATTAGATATAGCTTCGTTAGATAAAGATCCACTATCCCAAGTTACATTAACTGTTGTGTTTGTAGAAAATGTAGAACTAGATATTGTTCCATAAATTGTACCTGGCGTTGTAGCAGTTAATTTAATTCTTCTATTTGCATGATAGATAGATGTAACATCAACACCTGAAATAGTAAAAGATGTGCCTGAAACATATGTTGCTGTATAAGCACCATCTCCATCACCATATTCTACCCATTGTGAATCATTAAACCATTCTCTAATATCAGCAGCTACAGCTCTAAACGCATTATTAATATTTGAAGGTAACATTCCTTCAGCAACTGATACTCCACCTATTGAAGTATTATTACTAGCTGTACTACTATAGTCTTTAACTCCTGCCATTTACTCTCCTATAAACCAAGCATATGCTTTGTTGTTCTCAGTATTCTTTTCATTTATTAATGTATTAATAGCTTCTTCAATTTGTCTTTGAAAAAACTCTTGTGTTTCGAAACTATATCTTACGTTATCTATATCAGTTTTATCTGTCACGTTTATTCCATCTTTTATTCCAAGCCCATACATTAAGCTTAGAAGAATATTTTTCTATTATATTTAATATAAAATCTTTCATCGTATTCCTGACTTGACAGCAGTTATATCAATACCTTGACCATGATTAAATATCGTACCACTAGGTACTTTTACATTGGCTCTAAAGTATCTTCCTGATTGTCTTACAGGATTTATACCACTATCTGTCATAGAAGCCGAGCTAGATTCTGTTTCTGTATCTGCAAGTCTATTTCTAGTCTTAATAGTTACAGTTGCCTGAGCATCTACTATAGGTCTAACACCAGTTATAGAAGCTCTATGACCAGGAAATATCTCAACTTCTGAAGTCTCTATCTCAGATTCATTAGCAGTTCCACTAAAAATTGCAGCTTGGTAAGAGTTATTTATAGCTCCTAAAAGCTTTTGTCCACCTGACCAAAAATCAGTATCTAAAGCTATATTAATATTCTCAAGGTTTTGAGAGATAATATCCATAAGCTCTACTGTATAAGCTCCTACAAACTGGCTAAATATAAAACTAGCATTAGCTTCTGCTAAAGACCACTTTTTAGTAGCATAATTGTATATAATAATTCTATCACAAATACCTGTTGTATTTGCTGTATTTTGTGCTGATGGATAAAGCCACATAACCAATTGATTAAATGGGTCTACAGCTGCACATATTCTATCAGCAAATGCCTTGTTTAAATCTAAGTCAAAAAATCTATTAACTTTCTCAGCTCCTATTGAGATAACATTATCTCCTTGTATTTCAAAGAATCCGTCATCTGCATAGAAGAAAACTCGTCTATTATCTTGTGCTACAGTCTTACCATAAACAGCTCCTCTATTAGGAGATATAACTGATAATCTAAATACTGTTGCACCACCCACATAGTCCATACGAATAATTTGATTTTGTCTAAAGACATATCCATATTCGCCTGAAGTTATATGTACAATTTCACCACCTGAACCTGGTAGATCTTGTTGATCAGCTTGTTTAGTTCCTGCTAACCAAGTAGTAATATCATTAATACCTGACCATTGTATTCTATTTTGATTTGTAGGTTGATTACCTGTAACTAAAAAATCTCTAATAACTCCTGAAACTCTAAATGTAGGAACACTACCTGATGTTTGTATTGCTGAAAGATTAGCAAAATTAGTTGAAGTACCCATTAAATAATATTGAGGTGCATCAACACCATTACTTGCAATTACATAATTACCAAATTGTGTAAATGTCCAATAGTCTGTATTCGTTCCTGTTAAAGATCCTTTTCTAGAAGTAAATGTACCGCCATCTAACTGATAGATGTCTGTATTCTTTGCAACAAAGTTAAATACATTACCAGCATTATCTCTAAAAGATCCACCACCTCTAGCATCAGCTCCCATATTATTAGAACTGTAATCTACTAAAGAAGGAAATCTTTTATAAGAATTTAATGCATAATATACATTTGTTGCTACGTTAGCACCTGGATTCAAATGTTTAGGTTGATCAGGTAGCCACTCTCCAAAAGGTATTTGCATTATTTTCTCCTATAGAATGATAGATCTGTACTTACGTCTGTTCTTTGAACAACAGGTGCAGATCCATATGAATCTTGTCTATCGTTATTCTCGCATCTTTCAAGAGCTGCTGAATACATACCTAGCCATTGTTGCGTTTGGTTAGGGTCGATGCCACCGATAAAATTACTAGCGTGATATAAGGAGCCGTATAAATAAATAGCAGGATGACTAGCCAAAATATAATTAGAGGTATTACTATCAGACAAAGCATCAAAAGCTTTATAATATTGAAGCTTACCTGTATAGCTCGTGTCAGGTTGTGGGGCAAATCTAAAACTTTCTGTTCCATTGTCAGACTCTATCGTGTATGTTCTTGGCATACCTGATGTAGATCCTCCTTTGATTTCAAATAAATTTCCTGGTGTTATGTATTCCAAATGATACTTAGTATCAGCTGATAATATATGAAATGATCTTACAGCAATAAATCCTGATGGTACTGCAACTGTTTCAGCATTAATTGTAACATCATCATTCTGTTCCATTTGTCTAATTCTTAATTTAGAATTAAAATCAGCTTCTACAAGTTTGATAAAATCGTCTTGTATTTCTGTAGTCAAATCACTTCTATTTAAGAAGTTAGCTATAGATGATTTAAGTTCTGAATAAGTTGATAGTGCCATTACATTCTTCCTGGTGCTGTTCTAAAGTAACGATAATCGCTACTATTAAGTTTTAATTTTAAAATTCTTTTTCTTTCTTCTGTAGGAATACCAAACCAATTATTAGTTCCATTATATTCTTTGGCCCATAATTGTAATACCAAATGAGGTATACTAGCTACACGTTTAATGTCTTTACTAGCACTATATCCATCATTAAGGGTATATAATCTTTTATTCTTTTCAAGAATAGGATTTACGTCTTGAGAGTTTTTAACTGTTATCTTGCCATTAGGTTCTACAAAGTATTTTGTACCATCAGCATCTTGTCCTCTCAGTATACTCATTATTCACTTAATTGAGTTACGTAAACATTTGCTGAACCAATAGCAGCTAGTTTTTCACCTGCTGAAACTTTGAAGTATTCAATATCATCAGCTGGTACATAAATTGTAGATGCTGTTGCTGTTGGATTAACACCAAACTCAATATGAACAGCAGCATCAGATACTACTCTAACGTATTCTATATTATCAGCAAAAGCAGCTGTCTGAGATGATGTCCCTGAAGATGCTAATTTTTCTGTTGTTGTTGGTCTCATTGCTATGTGCATTTATTTCTCCTTTAGTTGGGGGTGTTGCCACCCCCTAATTAATTATCTTCTTATTACGAATGTAACAATCATTTCACAAGCAGTTGCAGATGATCCATCAGAAATAATTTCGATAGTTCCATCTTCTTCTACTCTGTTTGCAGCAGTTGGTACAGATGTATCAACATCTCCAGCAGCAGAGCCTGATTGTGTAACTGTGATTGCACCATTAGTAACGGCAGTATTACCAATTTCAAATGTTATAGCAGCATCAGCTGTTGTAATAGCATTCTTAATTGTTGTTATAATTTTAACAATATTACCACCATCAGGTACAGCTACGAATGTAGATCCTGCTGTACTAATGTCAGTAACTTTTGCTGTTAAAAAATAGTCGTTTAATGTTCTCATTTTTATTCTCCTTCTACGTTCCGTCTATAATCCCATAAGACTTCATAGTCAAGGTTGATACTGGGGGAAGTATATATTGGGATTACTCCCCCCAAGTATTTATATATTATGAAGTTGTTAAGTCGAATACTCCACCTGAAGCACCTTCATTTCTAGAGATCAAAGTAAGTTCAGCTAAAAGCTGTCTTTTCTCTGAGTCACCAGTTTTTGAAAGTTCATGCATTGTGAAGTCTCTTAAGAACCCTACAGACCAGTAGTCCATATCTAGGACTAAAGCATCTCTTTCTCTAGAGAATCTGTTAGGTACTACTTCTAAATCACCGAAGTCAGAAGAATACACATCGATTGAAGTGTATAAAGTCTTATCTTCAGATGCATCGAATCTAGTAGATCCACCAGTAAATCCTGAGATTTTCTGTTTGTTGAATGGGCCTACCATGATTACAGATGGGTTACCACCTGCGTTCCAACAGTTTTTAATAACGCCTTTCAATTGAGCTTCAGTTAAAGCTCTTTGAGTTCCGTCATTTCTAGCGTCAGAACCATCAGATGCTGTTGGAGATGATCCACTAGCACCGAAGTCATCGTTCGTTGCAATCCAAGCACCGATAGAACCAAATGTTCTAGCAGCTGAAGATGATCCTACAGCTCTTGCTTGGTTAGTTAATAAAGTAGCTTCAATATCTCTTTTAAGCTCTTTAGATTTTTTAGCGATTTGGTATGCAAGTTCACTTGCTCTACCAGCTTTGTCTACTGCTTCTTGTGTACCAGTAATAACAACAGTCTTATCCATGATCTGTGTGTAGTTACCGATTCTTGTAGTAGCAGTTGATGCATCAAGAGTAGCTTCATCACCTTCGATTACTGCATTGTTAGTTGCAGCAGCCGCTAGGGTATCTGTTTGCCACTCATGGAATGTGTTTTTTACTTGCTCTCTCGCAGCTGCACTCATGAAAGGAGTTTCAGTTGGAGAAATTGAATAAATCACATCCTGTAGATCTTCTCTGATACCTACTGCATCGTAAGTATCAAATGTGTTTGTTGGTTGTGCCATGTTTTATCCTTTTATTTTCCGATTATTTCAAGAATAGCAGATTGAGCATCATTGAGTTTTCCTCCTGATCTTCTCATTCTACCAATTTTTTGTTTAACAGCTTCACGTCTAGAATTTTCCATTTTAGGAGTTCCTGATTTTACAACCTTTGGAGCAGTAGTTACCTTTTTAGTTGCAACTGGTTTGCTCTTTAAAGATCTATATTCCATTGCATCTTTAACAACCATAAGAAACCTATGATCTGCTAATGAACCAATTTCTTGATCATTAAATCCATAATCAGATAAAGTATTTTTCATCTGAGTTTTGAATGTAACTCCCTTAACTGGATCGCTATACTCTGGAATTTTTGTTGCAGCGAGTCTTTTCTGTTCTTCCAAATAACTATTATACTGCTGAAGTTTAACATTTTCAGCTTGTTGCTTTAGTCTGTTAAAATTTTCTCTTTGCTGACGCTGTTGAAAATCTATCTTAGCAGCTTGAGTTGGATCTTCTTCATACATTTTCTGAAGATCTTCTTTAGAAGATTGACCGATATATGACTCTGCAGCACCTATTAAATCAGTTAATTCTTTAAGTTTGCTGTCATAACTTTGACTAAGACTTTGCTTTTGATCATCAAGAATTTTACGTTCTTGAGCTAGAGCATGAGTCTTTTGTCTATAATCTGAGTCTCTTGAATAACCTGATTTCAATTCGTCCAAGCTGACCTCTAACTCTTGACCTTGTACTTTGACTCGGTGGAGTGAAGGTTCTTGTGCTTCTTGTTGTTCGGTTTGTTCTGTCTCAGTTTGTGTTTCAGAACTTTCAGCTTCAGGTTTAGCTTCCTCAGTCTCGGATTGGCTAACTTCTTCAGCAGCAGGTTCAGTTTTTACTTCTTCAGTTTTTACTGGCTCTGCTTGTTCTTGTGGAGCTGGTTGAGTTTTCTCAGGTTCTGATTGTCCTTCTTGAGGGTTCAGTAGTCCTGATATTTTATCAGCAGCACCTTGTACTGTTTTATCTACTTTCATAGATTTCTCCTTTTGGGTTGATCGCTTCCTTGATTGGATTGGCGAAATGAACTTCTAATTACTTAGTTAAGTTCTGTAGTTGATCTAGCTCTTTGGCAGCTAGTTTGCCTTCATTCATCACAGACTCAAGATGTCCTTTTATCTTTTCGACCATATTATAGGCCATCCAAAGAACTTGTCTTTGATCGTGATCATTATAAGACGTGTTGAATATTTCTTCTCTATAACGAGTTTTTAAATAATCAAACGCCTCTTTCATTAGGGGATCGTCCAGCAGGTGCTGGGCTTTCGTCCCTTGTGAAATCTGTTTGTTTAGATCCTTTGCCATCGAAGAATTGTTTTTGACCTTTCATTATCTCTTTAAATAAATCACCTGATTGTCTAACTTGTTGTTGTTCTATCATAGATCTGTTACGCATTTCAAGCTCATTTATTTTAGTACCATATTTAAGCTCCATTTCTTTTACTTGAAGCTCAAAGTCTAATAGTTTCTGTCTAAGTGCAGCTTCTAATTTCTTCATCTGTACTTCAGAATCTAATATAGCTCTTTGGTTTTCACCTTGAACTTGTGCTAGAGATACTTTCTCAAACTCAGTTGGTGGTTTAGGAGGAAGTGGTGGCATTTGTGCAGCACCTACTTCAGGATCCATAAAGAATGGTTCTACACTTCCAAGACCTGCATTCTCTACAAGTTTTTGTAATGTAGAATAAATATTTTTAAGATTAACTACTGGGCCATATACATTTTGTTGTAATTGAATAGCTTGTAGTTGTCTTTGCAATATAGCATTTAATAAAATTAATTGTTGTTCTTTAGAACCTGTACCTAATCCTACTTTAACAGAAAGATTAACTCTATCTCTCCATTCGTAAGGAGTCATAGGAACAAACTCACCTCTAATTCTAACTAGCTTTTCTTTTTGTTGATACTTGCAAAGTAATTCGAATATCTTAACACCTAGATCTTTAACACCAGTTTCAGCAAATGTTCTTGCAATCAACTCCATTCTCATTTGAGATTGAGTTAATACTTGATTCATTCCTGTAGCTGTATCTGTGTTTAAAGAATCAGACTGTAATCCTTGTGCAGTTTTTGTAACACCTGATCTAGCTTCTCTTACAGAATCTAAATAAGCTAATAATCCCGAAGCTTGTTCTGTAATAGGTTGAGCTGTCATAACCTGCATAACATTAGAAGGTGGTTGTTTAGTTCTAACAATACCGCCTGGTCTATTTGTTAATAGGTCATCCATAGCTACTTGACCATCTTGAATAGCTATTCTGTTATTATTAGTTAGATACATATTATCTAACATTTGTCTCATAACAGTAGATTTAATTAATTGTATATCTTCAATAAGTTCAGAAACAGATCTACCATAGAATCTGTGAGGCATAATAATTGGTGTCATTGAAACAAAAGGTATTGAATCAATTTCATCCATAGCTAAAATTCTATATGCTCCTGTACCAGCAAGACAAATTTTTAATAGTTCTGATTTACCATCACCATTAACATCTAATCTTACATAACATTCATGAATTAAAACTTCGTCTGTAGAGTTATCACCTCTATCTTGTGGTGCTGAAAAATCTGTATCTTGGTATCTTACTTGTCTATCTTCTAAGTAATATTCTGCATCACCAGTAGGTAAGCTATAAACTAAATCTCTGTCATAACCCATTTCAACTAATTCAGTTCTAGTCATATTAACTCTATGACAAACGAAGTTAGCTGTATCTATTGATTTAGCTCTACGTTCAATTAAAAATTCTTCAGGTGGGATAGGATCAATTTTAACTTGACCATACATTTGTGTTTTATAAATAACAACATCATGGAATTTTATTTTATCAATAACCTTTCCATTGTCATCTTCAAATTCTTCTTCGTATTCTTTATGCTCTGATACTGAAACTTCTTTATCTGCAATAAGAAGATTGTATTCATCATCAGTTAATCTTTTATATTCTTCTCTTGTAGTTTTTTCAGAATCATCCCAGTATACTTTTAGGATACCATTCTTCTGTACAAGTGCATCTTTGAACGCTGTATAAATAGCAGAAAAACCTCTGTTCTCTTTATAGAAAACATGGTTAATATAATCACTAGCTTGTTTAGCTACCTTTTCATCTTCAGGCCCAGCAGGTTCACAATGAAAGATATTATCTCCTGCTGTAAAAATCTTCATAAGAGAAGGCATTAAAGATTCTACAGTATCAGAAACATCAGTACTAACTACTTGAGATCTACCTTCTTGTTCATTACCAAAAGGTTTACCTAAATAATATTCTAATGATTTTCTTCTACGTGTAACTATCTCACCACCAATGTAACCTGATGATGCTCTAAGCTCTCTATTTAATATTGATATAATTTGATCTTCTGTCATACGATATATTTATAATCTACATTTATGGGTCTTTGCCAGTCTGATGTATCTATAGGATCATGTACGCATCCGTATCTAAAAGCATCAGCTGCGTGTGAACACCAGTCATGCAGAGGTTTATTTTTAAAAACTTGGTTCTTCTCATCCCATTGTTTACGATATTGTCTTAATGCATCTAAACCTAATTTGCATTTTTCTCTATCAAACCAACAATGCGGTAATGCATTCCTAACAGATTCTATCCCATGATCAACCTCTAATTTAGGTGCTACCTCAAAATCTATCCCTAGTTCTTGAGCTACTTCTAATCTAGATTTACCAGTTCCAAGCTCTCTTGCTTGAATATCATGAGGTGCTATATGTCTTTCATAAGCATAGTTCTTATCTTCTAGAACATCTGCATAATGAGCTAAAGATTCACCTGAGTTCTCATAGTAATCTATGACGTGAATCTCCTCACCTACTCTTTGTACAAACCAAATAGCTGTCGAATCCCCGATCCCTAAATCCCACCATGTCTCAACACCAGCGTGTTCCTCAACAGGTATGCTCCCAATTCTTTTTTCGTTATCAGCTTTGGTTATCAGTTTACCATAATAACTACCACTTACAGCAGCTGTAAAAGAACATTCAAACTCTTGGTTATATTGTTCTTCAGTCATTATAGACTGAGCATCTTTTAATTCTTCTTCAGGTACTACACCTGTTTCTGATGCTCGATACATTTTTGCAAACCAGTTCTTTTGTCCTCGTTGTGCAAAATCATAAACTTCCCAAAACTGATTATGTCCCATAGGAGTTCCTATGAACATCACCCATCCTAATGTGTCAGCGACTGCTGGACGTATAATCTCAGTCCAAGTTCTAGGTGCCATGATAGCAAACTCATCCATCACAACTCCATGAAACCCAACACCTCGTAATGAGTCAGGGTGATCAGCTCCAAATATTTGAAGCGTAGATCCGTTAAATAATTCTATTTTTAATTCTGTTTCGTTTTTACTACCACCTAAATACATTAGTGGCTTAGTATATATTTTTAAATATTCCCAAGCGATAGATTTCCCCTGTCGGTAGGTTGGTGCAATGAATGCACATTTTCGCATGGGTTTCTCGACAGCTGTTTTAATCAGTTGGTTAATCGATAATACTGATTTACCAAATCGTCTATGACATACCAGTACATTAAATCTTTTTAAATTATTATGTACTTCTCTCTGTAAGGGACGTGGCGTATAAGGAATAACTATAGCCTTATTGCTCGTCTCCCCACTTGATGTTGATTTTGATTGGTCCATCAGATCCGAGTTTTGTCGTAGTCGTAGCTAATTTTGCGTGAACGTAAGGTGCAGCTTTCTCGGCTGCCATCATCTTTCTTTCAGGAGATGACATAGGATTATTTAATACTGCTAACATATAATCCAAAGGAGAATGGTTATACTTAACTGCTAATTCGTCAAGCATCTTCCATTTCTTTGCACAAGTAGATCCTTTTGGTCTACCTGCTCCTGGTCTTTTACCGCCTCGTTCTGACATAATTATAAATAATAAGTTCTTTTACTTGGTTTTGCTAAAATTTGATTTCTTAATTCTCTACCTTCTCCTGGTTTTGGAGCTTTAGCATATCTTCTTGAAGAAGCACCTGCTGCATATGCACCAATACCTAAAGCTGCACCAACTGCACCAAACTTAATTCCTTTTTTTACTACATTTTTAGCTCCATGTCTTATTTTAGACATGATAGCTTTAGGTTTTGAGTATTTAACAAGTGCTTTTTTCATTATTTTTTACCTTTTTTAGCTTTTTTCTTCTTCATTTTAGCTTTTACAATTTTTTTTTGTAAAGCTACTGGAAGTCTACTTTGTTTTCCTACTAACATTAGTATCCTTTCATCTTTTTCATTTTCTTACCACTCTTTTTTGCATAAGCTTTAGCAGCTTTTTTACCTTTTTTGGTATATGCAAACTTTTTCTTTCCTACCATTGGCATAATTATACTCCTTTAAAGTTATTTATTATGTTTTTAATGTAATGCTTACACTTTTGAATGTATTTTTTCAATAGCTTCATCTTAGTAATCCTTGCATTCTAACATCTCGTTGGGAAGCCATACGAGGTGCCATTTGTTGTTGCCTACCCATTTGCATTAGTTGTGGGTTTTTCTGCATTTGATCATTTAGCAATCCTTTTTGCCTTTCTACTTCAGGCATTAGTTTTGCTTTTATGATATTTTGCAGTTGTTGAGCCTCATCTTGCGATAAGTTCATAAGGTCGTCTGCTAGTTTTTCTATTCTACTTGCCATTATCGTCCTTGTCCTTTGTATCGTTTTCTTTGAGGGATACGCTTAGAATAGCTCTTAGCGTGTCTACCTGGTCGTTTTCTAGGCTTCTCACGTTCCCACGTAATTAGCCCTATTGCGGCTTTCTTCTTAGCCATTAGTCATCTAATATGTCTTTTATGAAAGACGTACCGATAACTGCACTCGTAACTTTTCTACGAGTAGAAGTTCCTAATGTTGCACCATAAGCTTTTCTGTAGCCTTCGCCCACTTTGGACGATGCACCTGCAAATAGGTCTTTTGACTTACCTGCTGGTAACTTAGAAGCTACTTTATCAGCTGCTGGCTTAATCATTTTTTTGACTTTGCTCGGCCTTAAGCTTCTTGCTATGCCGTAGCCAAATCTAGCTAGTGCTGTGTACATATTATGTCTCCTGTATTGTTGTTTATAATGATTCTAATGTAAAACCCCCCCCATTGGGTGTAGCTGTAACAAACCCCCCTATATTTATTCTCACACATTGCTACATATTGCTTGGGGTAACTCTAAAACCCCTTGTTCTAGATGTAGGTTTTTTTACTCATTCGTCTACGAGCTG
>CAACVD010000820.1_pt1 | contig 15028 bp, 15 predicted proteins | sample 2381771 | NCBI WGS metagenome assembly CAACVD01 (sample SAMEA5211965, study PRJEB30684) | marine metagenome | biome: Marine; feature: Epipelagic; material: Water | collected 2015-10-15 | depth 15 m | reverse complement strand
CTGGGCGCATCATCTGGGTCAATGTCCGGTCAATCACTTCCTGTGCAGCAGAAGCCCGTTCTGAATTGATCGAATTGACTGCACCTAGTGCCTTGTCATAGAGTCTCCCTCTAATCTTTACTGACAACCCAGGGAGCATCGATTCTTTCCCAGGCTCTTGTGCATCCCAAAGGTCTATAAATTGTTGAGGATCTGTAGCAATCAGTCTTTCTGCAAAGGCTAGGTCTACCTCTTCTTCCGCTTGTGCCATCTTCTCAACAGTAGCCTTCTCATCAAACAGACCTTTGCCCTGGTCTCCGTATTCATTGATCAGACTTGCGTATCGGGTCAGCCTTTCTTCCCTAGTCAAATCCAAAGACATGATCCCGTTGTAGCCTTCTTCAAAGGCTGCTGCATTGGCATCTTGTGTACGGACATCAAATAAACGGATTCCTTGCTGAAGTTCCCGATTGATAATGTCCAGACCCCATGCCTCTACATCTGTCTTCAATCCTCCTTTCAGTCCTTTTGTCGCATCATTGAGATAGCTAACGAGTTCTTCTCTACGTTGGTCAATGAATGACCCCTTCTCCTTGGGATAACTGTTGATGTCAAAAGACTCTGCTTCGTTTAGTAACGTAGTATTGAAGTATTTTTTAGCATTCAGTCTTTCTACATCCTGATCTCTACGAGCACGTAGACCCATGACTTTGGACAGATTGTTTACTTCAAATTTCTTGAAATAAAGTTCCATGTCCTTTTCGGAGATCCCGTACTTGTCCTGGAGTTTCTGGAATCTGGATTTCTCTCCTTCTGGTGCTTCGTAGTACCACTCTTGAATCCGTTGCTCATCTTCTAAAGCAGATGCTGATGGAGTGGTTTCAAAACTTTGCTGGAGATCAATACTGTCCCGGTTCAGATCCAGCCCAAGCAGTTGGATATTCCGTTCTTTTTCCTTCTGGGTTTCTCTTGCATAGTTCTCAAAGATCGCATCACCGATACTGAAGATTCCTTTGCCGAGTTGCTTCAGTGATTCCAGCTTCGCATAGTTTGCAGAGGTCTGGAGATCCAGAGGTTGAACCCTTGGAGACGAAACAGGAGAGAGTCTGTTCTGTGACGGAGAACGCAAGTTCGTTTGGTCGAAAGGTAGTCTCATTTGAACATTCCAAATCCTTCAATTCCGCTACCGATTCCCTGGAACAGTGTTCCGAGTAGACTCTGATCTCTGGATCCCCTCGTTGCTCCTGCTGCTCCTTTGAGTGTTCCGGCTTGACCGACTGCTTGACGATAATTGATGGCTGCTTGCTTCTCCTTCATGTCTGCCTGGAGTTGGCCCTGGAGTCTGGTCCGGGCTGCTTCGTACTTCGTGTTGTAATCGATCATTCTCTGGTTGTACTGATTTTGAAACTCCTGAGATATCTGAACATTTGCTGGTGTCCCGACATTGACCGATGCTCCCGATGCTCCTGCTCTGGAACGGATTCTTCCCTGTCTGGCTTTCCCTGCTATCTCTTCCTGGGCTAACGCTGTCATCCCTGCAAATTCAACCTGTCTCGCATTCTCGGCAGCAACTCGTCTGATCAACTTGGCTTCCTGCATTGAAAAGAAATAGTTCTCTTTTCCGGCCCTGATCAGTTCTGCCGCTTGCGCTTCATAGTTCTGAGCTTGGATTGCGTTCTGCTGTGCCTGAGTGTAGAGGTTGAATCCAGTCTCTACGCCTTTGTAGATGAGAAATGCGGTTAAAGGTTCCATTACTCGTTGGTCTCGTAGTCAATCGCTAAAAGAAGGACATTCAGTGGATACGGTTGATCTTGTCGAATGTAGAGTTGTGCTTCGGTCCCAAAGTCATCCCGAAGGGCATACGCCTTTTCTCCAGTGAAGAAGAGGAGTGCGGTCCCGATAGCATCTGCCGTAGTTCTAAAGACTGCTTCCGTTAGGTTCGATGTGTTTGCTCCGAAAATCACACCGATTGATTCCAAATAAGTAATTGTGGCATCATCGAGCAGAGTTGGAGTCGATCCGTATTTGAATCCCATGCTGTCGAGGAGTTTGATCACAAACTTGTGGATCCGTTTCTTGTTTCCTACGGAAGTTCCAGCCGATGTCTCGGCAACCAACGGGAGTGTCTGGAGGTTACTGTTGTATCCAAGTCCAATTCGGTATTTGGTGGCTGCTGTCTGGAGGGTAACATTTCCGGAGGAATTGACGGTCTGGTCCGGTTGTACGGCAGCATCTCCGAGGATGGAAACGGTTTCTCCAGCAAGGTGCGATAGGCCAGTAACGGAAGTAGTGGCAGAGGTTTGGTCCGTTGGCTCTTCCAGACCACTATCGACAAAATGAGCATTTGTTGGAAGAATTTCAGAACCGACAAAATATCTCTCCAGAAACTCGACATATCGGACCTCATTGCACTTCCTCAAAGTAGTGACACTGACATCGGTGGTAGAACCAGAAACCGTTACCGCACTTCCTCCAGATGACTCAGAAAGTTGGAAAGTATTAGTAGTTGAACCGACCACATAATAAAGAGTGTCTGCAGTGAATCCGGTGATTGTAGTAGAATCAAAAACAACGATGTTCCCGTTTGATAATCCGTGTGAAGTCTTGGTAAAGGTATCGGTGGATTGATTGAAGGTACATGAAGACAATGCTGCATCCCGTCTGTGCCTCTTGACTACCACCCAAAGCTGATCATGGGTGCTTCTTGCAATCACAGATAAGGATTCGACTTTCGCATGATTCCCATAGGTAGAATCGTAGTGAACCCCGGCTATTGTGTGCAGATGCCATGCTCTCATCTGAAGAAGATCTACATACGTGATTGCTGCTAACTTCCCATCGGTTCTTCTGCACCAGAGCACCGAGTATGGCTGATCCTGATACGAGGTTTCCACAATCCCAGACTCTGTCAGAGACTCTGCTCGTAAAGAAAGATCGGCTGCTGCATACTGGTCCTGGAGTTTATCGAACGCTAATTCTCTTAACTTTCTTCCGTTTACCTGGACATAGAGCAGGTTGTTGCCGATCTTTGCTGGAAGCGAAGTCCCGTCTGTGGCCCAAGCACTAACTTTGGTGATTGAAAAGTTAAACGGAGTCAATGTCACATCGTCTTCTGCACCGAAAATCTGAAAGATTCCACCAGAAGTTCCGACTGTCAGTCTCCGGTCTTCGTTGAGCCACTCGATTAGATCCACTGTGTCAGAAGAGATCGTCAGAGAGATCGCATTGTCCTCAAAAATCTGTTCCCCAATAATCGTCTTTCCAGCAGAATCGGTTCTGCCTGTCGATTGCCCAAGGGGTTCTGATGCTGCAAAGTTATTGAAGTCTGCAGTCTTGGAAAAGAAAACTGTTTGAGGTTCTGAAGAGGTTCCGCCAAAGACGAGACGTTGCTGATAGATCTGTACACTTCGGGGGTATCCGGTAGTTGAAGAGAAGCTACCGAGTTGCCATTCGGTTGTGGATCCAGGAGTTGCTAGAGCAGCCTTTGTTTTTGCTAGGATTGTGGTGTCCGGATTGCTACTGTCGAGTTCCAGGATCTCGGCATATCCCCATTTGATCTGTGGTGCTACCTGAGTATTCAACCGAATCAAACGTCCTACATCTGAACTCTGGAATCCAAGATCCAGATTGATCCCTGTGGTATCCGAAGCCACGATCTTGATATAGGCATCTTTGCCAACGATGTCCTGGAAGAACGTCAGATCTGTGGTGGGTGCAGTGGTAATATCAGCAGGAGTTCCGCTGGCAGAAGTTGCTAGTTTGAAGGTGTTCTGAGTTGCCTGGACAATGAAGTAATCCGTTCCTGCTGTTACTCCAACTATCGAAGTTCCTCCAGTAAAACGGACTTTCTGACCATTGACAAAAGGATGGTTGTCACTAGTAAATGATTCTGTAGCAATATCAACCGAGGATGCTGTGACCGTAATGACCTGTTCTGCTTCCAGAGTCGAATTTGTGAACGATGCTGTCCAGTTTGCTGTATCTGCTAATGAAATAGTCAGTGTCGTATCTTCTGTATTGACCGGAAAGTACGGACCATCTTTAAAAACAATATCTGTCAGTGTCCAGGAGGTAACGCCTAGACGTTTGAGTTCTCTGGGAGGATGAGTCGGATGGACGAGGAAGAGTACATCTGCAGACTGAGTGAAACTGATATCGTCTAACTGAGCAGTCGTATACGTTGTGGTAACTTCGTAGGGGGAACCACTGGATTCCACAATTCCATCGTTTGCATAGAAACGAATTTTGTTATTGGAAAACTCCAAGACCACCGAAGTCCCCTGACCCCGGTTAAACGGAATCAGGCGAACCTGGGCATTGGAAGGAGTCCCATACGCATAGAACGTCCCTGGTCTCCGGGTTACGGATCCTTGGGGAAGGACCACCATGTTTTCCAGTAGTGCTAATGACGATTTGTAACTCTCCAACTCGACCATCCCCTGCATCCTGGGAGAAATCATCCCATCCGCAAAAGAAGACTGAAGTGCTTGGATCCTCAACTAGACCTCACTGGAGAACTTGGCTCTTCGATACGTAGAACCGACTAGACGGGCATTGATATAGTCATCAGCAATGAATTCACCGGGAAGTGACGTTTCCTGAGAATCTACACCACGGGCCTCAGACAAGATCTGCAGATATTTCGCAAGCATTCGGTCACGGAGATCTGCTCGTCCTGTTAGGTTTTCCGCTATCTCAGATGCCAACTTCATCGCCACTGCATGAGTCAATAAAGAATCAAAGTCTGTTGGATCAGTTACTTGCTTGATGTACTTGAGCTTCATGCTTGTACTATCTGTTACCAGAAACCGTCCTTCTACTTCGTACTTTTCAAAGTTGTTCTCAATATCAAGCACCCGAAGGCAATCAGCCGGTAGAGCAAAGCGTTTGGCATAACCCCAAGCTGGAGCGGTGACATCTGCTGATAACTCTACCCTAGCAATCGCACAGTTCCAGGGATGAGACCGGAGGACCGAGTCTCGTGAATCCTCGTAACGAAGATTGACAACCCTGGCCCTCTCGTTTTCTTCAGTTAGACTTGCGATCTTGGTTTCACCAATGTTGGTAAGCGCAATATTGCAAATCTGAACTACTGAACTCATCAGTCAGCTACATAGACGATGTAACCGACCAGATCATCTCCATCGGCTAAAGCCACATCCTGACACGTTGCCCGAATGACTACGCCACCTTGTGATTGGAAAACATAACTTCCCCCTGTGGCCTTGATCCCGGCTAGCGCACCTTCCATGTTGAAATAGCCAGCAGTGTCCACACTGAGACCATCAATTAACCCATCTGGATCGGCAGCAACAGCATCACCGTTCCCATCCGTATGAGCATCCCAACCAAGGTCTAGTGTCGCTGAAGACGTAGTCCAGTTGACATACATCCGAGAAAGACCCAACAGAATACGAATCCGTCCAGCTGGAAGTTTCCCAAGGGCAACCGAAGACGTTGCGTCTCCTGCACCGCTTTGATCATGAGTGAAAAACATCACTCTTAGTCTACCTTGCATTTCTGTAGACTGATTATTCACTACGGGATCTGCCGTTGCATTGGTGTGTTCCGTAGATTTCTGAGTAGTAACAGCCATTTAGTCTCCTTATGGTGATTCGTCACATTCGATTTGAACAACCTTGTCCTCTTCCATGCGAGTTGCTCCAATTGACATTGCAGCATAGACCTGCGTGGCGTAAGACTTGTCTGGACGTTCATCGATCCGAACGTGAAGATCCTTACCGACTGCGAGGAGCAATCCATCGACTGCATAGGCAAAGCAACTTCGTACATCTGTACTACTGGCTAAAGACAGTCTGGTAGACGTTATGAAGGTAAAGCCTAGAAAATCAGTAACTTGGCCCTGAGCTAACGCCTTCACGGTGTTAAAATCAGAACTGGTGACTTCAGTTGTCGCTAACAAATCTTGGATCTGTTTTGGACCTACGACAATCACTCTAGGAATACTTGGATCCACATCAGCATTGTCCATCAGGAATTTTGCCTGACGAAGTTTTTCAATGTTGAGTCCTGTGCTTCCAGAACCTGATGCCCGAACGGTTGCCGCTACAATCTGAGAACCACTGTTGTAGCCCGATAGCGTTACCGAGGTTCCTCCGGTTTCTCCAGTAGAGGCTGTTCCGGTTGCCGCACTGATGACCACATCGTCCATCGCTCTTCCGATTGCAAAAGCCTGAGCTTGAGCATAGGTGGAGGTTGGATCAACGATCATGCGGAGTTTGTCCTGGTCATCAATGAGATCTGCGACCTCATAGTCTGCCAGGGTTACTCGTCTTCGTGCGTGTGGGGTATCGTTGAGGATGGTATCTGCTCCACGGGTAGTCCGAACGGATGCTACCTGGGAACCAATTTGATCGAAGAAAGCGGATTTTCCTCGGACTGCTTCGTTTCTTACAAGACCTCGGAGACGAGATCCTTTCTGCTGCGACAGATGCTGCAGATTGGCCGAGTACATTTGTACAAAGGCCGTTGTGACCTGATTTGACATATCCAACTCGATGAGAATGATTCTCATGCCTATTGTTGGAGTTGTCCTACATCAGATGTCTGATGTCTCAGGGTTCCGGGCTAGGAAGCAGAAGAAGTACGGGTCAGGATCTGGTTATCCGTTTCCGTTCCTTATTTTGCATGAGGGGATTGGTGGGTTTCTTCACCCACTCGTAATACTTATCAGCAAGTTCAACGGGGTTACTGATATCAGCCACTGTACCGTTTTCTACTGCGATACGCAAGCATTCTAGTCGAAGGGATTCTTCCTCGGTCATAACAACATTTCCCGGAGTTTCAGTGCTTCAGATACGTACTTGTCATGATCCGGGTGCATCCCGTCCCAATACGGAGATTCTGAGTCCATGATCTTGTCCAGTTTGTCCTGGATTGATGCTCGTCCTCCACTGTCTCCGAAGGCTACATCGTTCTGCAGCATCCCGTCTTCTTTGAGAATCTGACCGACCTTGTTGAACAGCTTAATCATCTGTGGAGAATTTCCAAGTCCACTTTCTTCCATGGTCTGAACCATCTCGGCATCTGCTAACTGAAGGAAGGCTTGCTTCGCTACCTGGGTCTCTGCATCAAAATTACTTCCCCATTCTCGTCTCAAGGAATCAATTCCCTGTCGAATCTGCTCCTGGTACAAGTCCTTTTGCTGAGACTCCTGCTGCTGATGCTTGGTCGAAATCCAATTGTAGATCTCTCTTGCCTGATCCTTGGAAAGTCCAAGTTTATGAGCATTCTCTGCATAGTCCTTGTTCAAATCATTGCTGATGTCAATCTCGTATCCAGATGGATCTTCGGGTCTGCCTAGCTTGTTGTAGACTTCTGAATAGTTCCCGTCATTTGGTAATTTGATCAACTGATCTTCTGGGACTCCTCGCATTTTTACGAGGTGTACATAACTCTTCGCTAACTTCGATACATCATCAAAATTACGGAGAGACGGTTCATTGGCTAAGTCTTCTGGCAAAGATCTGGGATCAAACGCCATGGGGGTTTCGGCAACGGTTGCCTCGGTGCTTTCAACGTTCATCTCTTCGGTCATATGGAGGTTCCATTTGTTTTTCTAAAGATTCTAAATCGGTCCTTAGATATTTGATCAAGTCCATGACTACCGATCTCCGACCTTCCTGGAATGCAGAAGATATCGAATCACCGGGTACATGGGTTGTGTTAAAAATAAAGTGTCTCTGACAGAGGTCTGCCAGGATTTTTGCTCCTTCGGGAGTATTGAAAACTCTTCTGTAATCCGCTTGGCGTTTCTTCTCAAAGAGCATTTGCCTTACTCTCATTCAGAGTTGCTACCGATTCGTCTCGTCTCGATTGGGAAATTATCGCTTGTTGTTGGGCAATGACCTGGGCCTGTTGCATTTCTTCCATCATCTGTTGTTGCTGTTGCTCTGCAGCTTTCTTCTGATCTTGTTCTGCCTGAGTCCTAAAGACTTTTGGAGAGACTTTGAGTATTTCTGCAGCTAATTCAGCAACTCTTCCGGTTTCAAAACGTTCAATTACGGTCGGATCAAGTTGGGCAAACGGTACTAGAAACTGAATCAGTTGAGAGATGGAAGCTAGTTCTCCAGATCGTTGGGCAATCGAAACCGGGTTGGAATAGGCTAACTTGAATTCAGCTTCTCGGAGTGCTTGTGGTGCTTCTGGGAGGGAACCGTTGCGGACCATGATTGACATGGTTCTCAAAACGAGGGGTCCGAGAGCTTCGACCTCTTGACGGGCAACAATGGGTCCGAGCACAGATAAGCGATCTCGTTGACGGGCTGCTACCTCGGTTGCAGAGAAACGGAGTACGTCTCCATCGGGTGCAATTGGTCCTGGGGTTTCAAACAGATCTAAATAGAAGGCTCTTTCAATGGCTTGACGGACTTGACCCATTTTGGCTTCATTGAGTTCTACTCTGGCATTGGTGATTAACGGAGTGATCCGATCCTGGGGTCCAAGTCCTGCTCTGAAGTAATTCAGCCCTCCTGCACGGGTCACTACGGGTGATAAAAATCCATCGTCTGGAACTAAGAGTGGAGGATCAACCACTTTCTGCAGCGCAATCAGTCCCACTCTTTCCATCTCATTGATCATCCGAACATCCGGCAAGGACTCAATCCCTGGTCCTCTTCCGTAAACTTCCATCGAGTTCTTTTGCCACCGGGAGACAATATACGGATTCTCTTCAAAACCTCCTTTTTTGATTTCTTTCCTTGAGGCTAATTCGTAGTAATTTGATAGAAACGGTTTGCTGCCTGTGTCTCCTGATTTGGACCTTGGCCGCACTGCATGAAGAATTTCAAACCGATCAAAGGGAGAAGAGTCTGCTGCCTTCTTTACTCCATCGGATAGAGAGTTCCCAAACTGACGATAGAGAGATCGTGCCGTGTCAAAGAAGGTTCTGTAGACTGAATCGACCTTGCCGAACTTGTCTTCTGCAATGAAGACGTTCCCAAGAAAATAAGATCGAAAGATTGGACCCATGGGAGGTTCATCAACCACCATTATACATCCTGTCCCAAAGGCCACGAGATCCAGATAGAATTCGTGCATCGAACTGTGAAAGCCACTCTGAGGAGAGTTGAAGACCGACATACATCTACGGGTTGCTTCCTCCAGCCAGACCTGGACTTCCCGGTCTTTCATCAATGTAGAGTCTTCGGTTTCCAATGCAAACCAAGGAACAGTATTGGATGTCAACGTATTGTGAAGACCTGATGCTGCTCGGACCAACGCCCGGACTGCTGTTGATTCGTAGATTCGATCTCTACGTTGTTCTCCAGATGCACGATAGCGTTGCGTGAAATCAGCCCTTCGGGGGATCATCAACTCTGCAATGTCTTGCCACTGGTTCTCCCAGTTTCCTCGATCTCCCCGGAGTGCTTCGTATTCCTCAACTAAATTCATAAGGCACTCGCATAACGCCTACGATTGGTCATGTCCCGTGCTCCCGTCAGGATCGTGTCTTCTCGACCATATCTGTTCAACATCAATCTACGGATTCTTCTCTGTCTTTCTTCCTCGGTCAACTGATCTGCCTTCGTTGTCGATCCTTCTATTTTTTCAAATACTTCTTCATCTCCGATTTCTGGAAGTTCTGGCATTGGATCTTTGACGGTTTCGGCACTCCCTCCGCTTGAATCGTTTTCCCCAGTGTAAAAATCAAAAATATCTCCAAGACCTCCGAGGATGTCTATTTCTGGCAGTTTCTCAATTGATTTGACTGCATTGTTTAGACTCCCTTCAAAACCCTTGACTGCAATATCGAGTGAGGATTCAAATCCTTTGACTTCTGTAGCCAGTGTGTCTTCAAAGCCTTTTGTTTCTGTCGCAATGGTGGACTCCAACCCTTTTGTTTCTGTGGCAATCGACCCTTCGACTCCCTTCGTAATGTTCCGGTTCTCGTTTTCAATGCCCTTGGTGATCTTGGCAATCTCGTTTTCTGCTGCTTCGTTCTTGATCCCTGTTAAAGATGCTAGTTCAATGGCATTGGTCTGCATTGCGGATGCTGCTCGGATTCCTTGTTCCTGGGCCATTGAACCAATGTCAATCAGGTTCTGTTGTCCTGCTCTTCCTGCATCAATCAATGCCTGTTGTCCTGCTGCTCCTGCATCAGTCAAAGCTTCCTGTCCTGCTGCTCCAATGTTGACCAACTCCTTTTGTGCTTCACCACCTTGCTTCTGAGCAGATTCTGCTAATCCTGTTAGGCTGATCTTTGATAAATCTTGGTCCATATTCGGTTGCAACTGCTCAAAATTCGGAGTGTTGTCTGACAACGTAGGCATATTGATCTCAGGGACATTAAAGCCTTTGAACTGATCAAGATTGATCTTAATCGGTTTGATTTTGATACCTTTGAAAAAGTCAGTGCCTCCCAAAACCCCACCACCAATAGAACTGCTACCTCGGAGATCCGGTAACTTGATGCCTGTGACGCTTTCAAAGGTTTCACTGAATAAACTCATTGCTGCTCCTTATCTTACTGAAGATCTACGTTTAGTCCCTGATGTCATCAAGGAACGACCATACCCAATCCGTGTTTCCCGTTTTCTGGGATCCTGTTCTACTTTCAAAGACCGTTGAAGACCAGGAAGTTGAGAATTCAATTGTTTGATTTGATCTGCTGCTGTTGTTGCTTCGGTGACATACTGGTTCAAAGACCCTTCTAGACTCTGATATGCTGTTTGTAGATCCTTATATTTTTTAGCACTTGCATCATAAACCTGTTTGGCCTGAGAAGAAGCACGGTCCACATAACCCTTATCTTGGGCCAATGAATAATACTCTGACAAAGCACGTTGAGACCCCCCGGAACCTTTGAAATTCTGATAGGCTTGTGCTGCAGGATTATAAGTGCCAGAGGCATATTGATTGTAGGCATTGACACTAGGGTTATAAGTATTCTGAATGTAGTTCTGGTAGTTCTTTAGAGCACCTGCGGACTGCTCTTGTGCAACACGAGTTACAAAGCCAGTGTCCTTGAGACTGTCCTTATAAGCCTTGTCATAAACCGAAAGTGCGTCAGACCATATTTTAATCTGTCCTCTATCGTTACCTTGATAGGTTTCGATAGCTGTCTGGAAACTGCTGACATATGTCTGGAGATCGGTTAAGTATTTTTGGTACCGTTGTTGTCCGGACTGCACACCTGACTGAAATGCAGTTGAATAGTTATTATACAATTGGTTTGCAGTTAAAACACTAGCATCTCTAAGCCCACCTAAACGGCTCAGTTCCTGTTCTGCAGATCTTAAATTACTTTCTAGTCTTGAACCTTGCTGGGCTGCTCCTTGGTACGTCTGATAGCGTTGCTGTAGTTCCGTGTTGTAACTGTCTACTGCTTGATTGCGACTCTGAACGTATTCGTTGTAATCTTTTCTTAAAGTACTTTGATAATTCTTTGCGGACTGAACTGCTTCGGAATACTTCGGTTGCAATGCCTGATAGTTTTCTGTTGCTGTCTTCCCGATTTCTTTAAATCGAGTACGGTCTTTCTCTAGTTTCCGAAGCTGAGTCAGAATGCTCATGGCCTTTCCAAAATGAAAATGGGTCAAAAGATGCGTCTCGGATAGAACCCTCGGCTACCATCACTCTGGGTCTCCATGTCCGAACTGTTGCATAACGAAGAGATTGTACGGCATAACGGGTTGCCGACATCAGGTCATCGTTTTTCCTGACAATCTTTCCATCTTTCCGGTGATAGATCCGATACTCCTTGAACCAATCCTGGAGATGATCGAAGACTTTCAACCGTCCTGTCTGGAACCTTGTGATCATTGCCATGATGCCCGGTTCGACTGCAATTCCGCCTTCTGGGTTTAAAAAGTGAGATCCTAAGAAGTTGATCCCTGCTCTTCTGTATTGATCTGCTAAGGCATGACCAGATCCCTTGTCATGAATACTTCCATCGTGAGGCCACGCAACCGGAATCCAGTTCCCTCGGTGTTTGATCGCTTCTGCATGTTGCAGCATGGCTGCTCCACGTTGACAATAACTGTCGTAAAGATAAACCGTGTCTGTATCCCGGTCCCAAGCTGCCCAAACCGTTGCTGTCGGATGGTCAAAACCAAAGTCTATTCCTGCAATCCGGGGCCAATGGTCTGGTATCTCAAAAGGTGGAATTGCAAAGACATCCTCTGCAATCGGGAACACTTGACCACTTCCAAGAACCGGGATCCCCTTGGATCGCATCTGTCTCTCATGTAACGGCAAGGCCGCCAGGATCTCCTCTTTGACTTCTTCTGATAGATGCTTTGCATCATCCCAGGTTGCTGTTACCAGTTGCTGAGACGATTTCCTGTCATTTAAAAAGTTCTGAACTACTCCGGTTACTCCACGTTCTGGAGTAAAGGTCATGTAGACCGGACCTCCGTTCTTCAGTGATGCTCTGAGACTCTGTGAATAGATATCCTGTGGTGGTTCCTCGTCCATCCAGACCACATCTACCGCTACCCCCATCCAAGCAGCAGCACCACTGTCGTAAGATTTAAACTGGAGTCTGCTCTTTCCCTTAACATGTTTGATCAAGGCCATCCCAATTCCATTGGGAACCCCAGGGTTCCTTTCGGTTGATAGAATCAGTTCCTTCGGGAGTGCTGCAGTCCCCTGAGCATCCGGATCACCCGGTGTGCCTAATAGTTCGCATTGAACAATGTCTCTTGTTGCATAGTGACTCTGGCCTGCGGCCCAGGCATTGATCGGTTGGTCAAACCTCCATCCGTTCCACCAATCGGGATAAAGACCTGTTAAGTGATACGCCAACTCTGCTGCACCACAGAAAGTCTTCCCGGTCTTGTTTCCGGCCATCAGACAACGTTGCCGGGCTAACTTGCCTCCGTCATCCAAACCTTCGTGGAACTGTGCCTGGAACGGATAGGGATCGTAAAATGATAACTTGTTGAACTTGCGGACATCCTCGTACTCCTTCTGGAGTTTGAGAACCTCTTCAACCAGTTTTACTTTCTCCTTTTCTTCTGTCACTTCTTCTTCTTCTTTGCCTTCTTTGCTGCCTTCATCCCTGCTGGTGTGTACGGATATTTCTTCCCATTGACCATTGGCATATCTATCTCCTTTTGTGTTTAGTTAAATAAACAATGGCTACCAGATAAATGGCAACGATCATTTCTTCCTTTTCTTTGCAGTCTTGGCTGAATCCCGAAACGCTTTGTCGCTAGGTGCTCCCTTCTCTCCTTTCTTCCTCATGGGCTTCCCAGATTTCCTGCGTTTGTGGATGTTGTGATACAATCCGTGCTTCGACCCCTTGTGCATACTGTCTCCTTGCTCAGCTAAGAACTTCTAACATCCCCATTGTTTGCGACTCCAGTAGTTTGCTGAAGTCCGGTCATTCTTTCCCTTGATCCCTCCACTCCTGGCACAGTAACTCTTCTTTCTGCCTGGTTGGTCCTTCTTGATGGACATCTTCGGGTCTCCGAAACGAACCTTGATCACCTTGTCATTCTTCTTGACGTATACTGCGAACTTCTTCTTTTCCTTCGGTGTCCGAAACGGTTTGTTCAGACTTACTTTCTTCCCCTGGTACTCTGCCATCCCAACATCTCCGATATCGGTCACATAGAATCTGGTATTTGCAACCATCACAAAACTTGAAGAGACGCACCTTGATTATCGGTTTGCCCATGAACCTCCAACAGATTCGCTCTGCCGAAAAGATGGCTCGACTACCGAGTGCGGATCGTGGAAATCCAACAAAGTCCATGAACGTTTACGTCTCTACAATCCTGATTGCCCTGAGAAACTGATAAGCCACCTGAGGCTGAATCGAATTCCCCAACGCCTTCAATCGGTCCATCCTTCCGGATAACCGAGCATCCGTTCTACGAAAATCGGGTTCAACTTTCCACTGTCCGTTACTATTGCGGAGAGGTAGAATTTGTCCTTCATGTACGTGTGAGACCTGGAACCCTTCGGGCCAGATCCCTTCCATTGGTTTGCCGTGGGGGTAGGCAGTAATCCAGATTCTTTCCCTCTTGTGCTCTGCTCCAACGCAGGAAGCTGATACAATGTGCCATTCCGAGTCATACCCGATCTTCCAGAGATCCTTGAGGCATCTTCCAAGTCCCCTAGATCGCAAAGCCGGGACATTTTCGCATAGTAACCATCCGGGTCTGGCTTCACTGGTGATTCGGACAACCTCTCTCCAGAGTCCACTTCGTTCTCCATCAATCCCTCTTGCCTTTGTCCAAGTGTGTCCAACACTGATGTCCTGACAGGGAAATCCTGCGGTAATGACTTCTGTTCCTTCGTACTGATGCCCATCCAGGTCTCTAATGTCTCGGTGAATCGGTACTCCCGGGAAGTGTTTCCCCAGAAGTCTTCTTGGATAATCCTCAATCTCACAGAACCCAACGGTCTCCATTCCGGCCCAACGGGCTGCTAACGCAAAACCTCCGATTCCGGAAAACAGGTCAAGGTGCTTCAATGACTTCTGCATCCTCTATCGATGACAGTCCGAGTAACTTCTCGGCTAACTCGTTTCCAAGCTTCTGTCTGGCTTCTGTCTCTATCTCCTTCGGTGATCTTCGGATGACCTCTTGTTTGATATCGACTTCACTCTTCGGCTTGAAGCCAGCCCTATCCAGAAGATCCTTAGTTGCATTAAACCTCGTCTTCTCGTCCTCTGCAGTGAAAGCCAGGTCCACCATATTCTGTAGACAATCAACTGCAATCTCACCAAGGTTTGCTCGTACCTGGAGTTCAATCAGTTCTCCATGCTTCCGGTTCATCTGACGGATTGTGGTCGGAGGTAACTTCGTGTGGTCTGCTAACTTCCGGGTGGATAACTCTGCTGCTCTTCCCTGGGACCACATTGCTCCAATTGGCGCACAATTGATCTTGCCGAACTTCTCCTGGATCTCGATGTCCCGTTGTTCAACTCGTCTACGTGGGTTCTTCATAACTCCTTTGATCATTTTTGATCAGTTTATATCAGAAGCGGATAGAAGGCGCTAGAGTTTTTTCCTCCGGGAATAGGAAGGGGATGACCTACTACAGACAGAACGTCAATTTTGGACCCCTACCCCAT
>CAACVD010000819.1_pt1 | contig 15035 bp, 11 predicted proteins | sample 2381771 | NCBI WGS metagenome assembly CAACVD01 (sample SAMEA5211965, study PRJEB30684) | marine metagenome | biome: Marine; feature: Epipelagic; material: Water | collected 2015-10-15 | depth 15 m | reverse complement strand
CTAAGTTCTTTGGAAAGAAGTAGACGTGGCCGCAGACAAAATTTTGGAATGGAAGCTACTTCCACGTCTGATGACAATAATGTTCAGCATAATGGCATGGAGATGCGCTGAATGGTTTATGAATCTTCCTGATCCTAATGCTGTTCAGGCAGGATTTGTTTCGGTGGTCATGGGTGCTATGACTGGTGCATTTGCAATTTGGATGGGACACGAGGCTAAGAAATGAAATATCGCAAAGAAAAACTTCTTGAGGAACTGGTAAAGCACGAAGGTTTACGCCTTCAGGTGTATCAGGATACTCTTGGCATTGACACTATTGGTATTGGTCGGAACCTAGAAGACCGTGGCATTAGCAAAGAAGAGTTGGACGAACTGGACATTCCCAGCATTGACCATATCTATGAGTATGGTATCACAGAAGCTGATGCTATGGTTTTGGCACAGAATGACGTACAGATTGTCGAAGAAGAACTCCTCCGTGCGCATCCTTGCGTAGAGGATTTGGACGCTGTACGTCAGCTTGTACTTGTGGACATGGCATTTAACATGGGTGTGCCTCGTCTCTGCAAGTTTGTAAAAATGTGGAACGCTATTCACGAACAAAAATTTGCCACAGCATCAAAAGAAATGCTTGACAGCAGGTGGGCAAATCAGGTAAAATCACGTGCAGTTAAACTTTCAAATGCAATGTATAATGGTGAGTTTTAATGGCTAGGCAGCTAACAGAACGGCAGCAGAAGTTTCTTGAGGTACTCTTTGAAGAGGCCGGTGGCGATATGGTTATGGCTAAGAAAATGGCTGGCTATGCAGAAACAAGTTCTACCACAGAAATTGTCAAAGGCTTAAAAGAAGAAATCCTTGAGGCCACACAGATGTACATGGCACGTAATGCACCAAAGGCTGCTATGGCTATGACTGGCGCACTGTACGATCCAACTGAACTTGGTATCCGTGATAAGATGGGTGCGGCCAAAGAATTGCTTGACCGTGTAGGTTTGGTAAAGACAGAAAAAATGCAGGTAGAGGCAAGCGGTGGTGTCATGCTTATGCCGCCCAAAGCCCCTGTTGAGGACGATGAATAGAAGCATAGGCAAGTGGAAGCTGCCACAGCCCACAGACATCAAAGAAGAAAACGAATGGGTGCAGATACCTCGCATTGCAAGGACTGTACCCTTTGGTTACAAACAGAATGAAGAAGACCCCGACATTCTTGACCCTATTCCAGTAGAACTAGACATGTTAGAAAAAGCCCGTAGACACGTAAATCAATACTCTTATCGTGAAGTAGCAAATTGGTTGGTGGCTAATACAGGCAGACAGATATCTCACGTAGGATTAAGGAAACGGCTAAATAATGAGCGACGACGTAAGGACACGGCTGCAAGCCTCCGCAAGTGGGCAGAGTATGCGGAAACGGCAATCGCCAAGGCGAAGAAAATCCAAGAAGCCAGAACAGGCGCAAAAGCCGGAACTGAAGATTGAAGAAGTTACACGCGAAACCTCTAGTATTGAGGAACACGCTAATGTACTTTTCAAACCTAATCCGGGGCCGCAGACAGAGTTTCTTGCCGCATCTGAACGTGAAGTTCTATACGGCGGCAGTGCAGGGGGCGGTAAGTCATATGCTATGCTTGCTGACCCACTGCGTTACATGGGGCATCCGCAGTTTAGTGGACTGCTGCTCCGACACACAACAGAAGAACTGCGAGAACTGATATTTAAGTCGCAGGAGTTGTACCCAAAAATCTGGCCCGGTATTAAGTGGTCAGAAAGAAAGATGCAGTGGACCGCGCCATCTGGCGCAAGATTGTGGATGTCGTATCTCGACAGAGATGATGATGTCTTGCGTTATCAGGGTCTAGCATTTAGCTGGATAGGCTTTGACGAGTTGACTCAATGGGCCACACCATACGCATGGAACTATATGCGATCTCGTCTCCGGTCCACTGCACCTGACTTGCCCATATTTATGAGGGCAACAACTAACCCCGGTGGAAGGGGTCATCACTGGGTCAAAAAGATGTTCATCGACCCTGCACCATATAATAGGCAATTCGATGCAACAGACCTTGAAACTAACGAAGTGCTGCGATATCCTGCCGGACACGCAAAGGCAGGAAAGCCTCTGTTCAAGCGGAGATTTATCCCAGCGAGACTTACTGACAATCCTTACCTATCCGAATCAGGTGACTACGAAGCAATGCTTCTGTCACTACCAGAGCAGCAAAGACGACAACTCTTGGAGGGTGATTGGGATATTAAAGAAGGGGCTGCGTTTACCGAATTTAATCGTGATATCCACGTTGTTGAGCCTTTTCATATTCCTAGTAACTGGGTCAAGTTTCGCTCTTGCGATTATGGCTACGGTTCTTACAGTGGTGTTCTTTGGTTTGCCGTGGCTCCAGATGAGCAACTCATCGTATATAGAGAACTATATGTATCAAAGGTACTTGCAACAGATTTGGCGGACACGATCCTAGATTTAGAGGCAGAAGATGGAAATATTAAATATGGTGTTTTGGACAGCAGTCTTTGGCACAAGCGTGGTGATACTGGCCCTTCTCTTGCGGAGCAAATGATTGGTCGCGGATGTCGATGGCGTCCGTCAGATCGCAGCAAAGGCAGTAGGGTGGCTGGTAAGAACGAAATACACCGTAGGCTGCAAACAGACGAATTTACAGAGGAACCTAGACTTGTATTTTTTAATAGCTGTACAAATGTCATCAGTCAGTTACCGGCCCTCCCCGTGGACAAGAAAAATCCAGAGGACGTTGATACGAAGTCTGAAGACCACCTTTACGACGCGCTACGGTATGGGATTATGTCCCGACCCCGGTTCTCTATTTTCGACTATGACCCCACAGGCCGACCATCGACAGGTATGAGAGTAGCAGATGCTACCTTTGGATACTAAGGAAGAATTATGGCAGACGATGAAATCATGATTGAAGATGACGCGATTGCGTTGGAAGACACTGAAGATACAGTAGCTGAAGACGCGGATGTTTCTAACATCATTCCATTTATTATGGAACGGTATCAACGCGCCGAAGATTATCGTTATCAAGATGAAGAAAGATGGCTTCGCGCATACCGCAATTATCGTGGCTTGTATGGGCCAGACGTTCAATTCACCGAGGCAGAAAAGTCTCGCGTGTTTATTAAGGTAACTAAAACAAAAACACTCGCAGCGTATGGTCAAATTGTTGATGTGTTGTTTGCTAATAATCGTTTTCCTCTGTCTGTTGATCCTACCGAATTACCAGAAGGCGTGATTGAAGACGTACACTTTGACCCAAAAGAACCAGAGCAACTTCGCGGAGAAACCTCGCTGTCTAGTCCATATGGTTTCAAGGGAGACGGAAATGATCTCCCTCCCGGTGCTACTGCCGCAACATTAGCGCAGGGCCTTGGGCCTTTGGGCGATAAACTACAGCCTGTAGAAGACAAGTTGAAAGAGGGGCCGGGTAAAACGCCTACCGCTATTGAATTTAGTCCCGCTAAGATCGCGGCTAAAAAGATGGAAAAGAAAATTCACGATCAGCTTGAAGAGTCCGGTGCAAGCAAAAGCCTTCGTAGCAGCGCGTTTGAAATGGCACTATTTGGTACCGGCATTATGAAGGGGCCGTTTGCTGTAGACAAAGAATACCCCAACTGGAATGATGAAGGAAATTACGATCCTGTATTCAAAACTATTCCGCAAGTAAATCATGTATCGGTATGGAATTTTTACCCGGACCCAGATGCAAACAATATGGACGAAGCGCAGTTTGCTATTGAACGACATAAGATGTCGCGCACTCAACTGCGTAATCTAAAAAAGCGTCCGTACTTTCGTGATAAAGTTATCGACGAAGCAATTAGCTTTGGAGAAAGTTACGACAAAAAGTATTGGGAAGACGATCTGTCCGATTATGCGCCGGAGCATGGCATTGACCGCTTTGAAGTTCTTGAGTATTGGGGTATGTGTGATACCGAAATGCTGGAAGATAACGGCGTAGAAATTCCAGAAGAACTTAAAAGTTTTGATGAACTGCAAGCAAATATTTGGATTTGTAATGGCAAACTCATTCGCATGGTTCTTAATCCATTTAAGCCAGCAAAAATACCTTATATGGCAGCACCGTATGAACTGAACCCCTACAGCTTCTTTGGCGTAGGTATTGCAGAGAACATGGATGACACGCAGACGTTGATGAATGGCTTCATGCGTATGGCTGTAGACAACGCTGTGCTGTCGGGTAATCTGATTGTAGAAGTAGACGAGACTAATCTTGTACCGGGTCAAGACCTTTCGCTCTATCCGGGCAAGGTGTTTCGCCGTCAGGGTGGCGCACCGGGTCAGGCTATTTTCGGTACAAAGTTCCCGAATGTTGCGTCTGAAAACATGATGCTGTTTGACAAGGCACGTGTACTCGCAGATGAAAGTACAGGCTTTCCGTCGTTTGCACACGGACAAACCGGCGTCTCTGGTGTAGGTCGTACCGCCAGCGGTATCAGTATGCTTATGAATGCTGCTGCTGGTGGGGTAAAAACAGTTATTAAAAACGTAGACGATTATTTGCTGCGTCCTCTTGGCGAAGGTTTCTTCCGGTTTAACATGCAGTTTGATTTCGATCCAGAAATCAAAGGCGATTTAGAAGTCAAGGCACGTGGTACAGAAAGCCTTATGGCGAATGAGGTACGTAGCCAACGTCTCATGCAATTCCTTCAAGTAGCAAGCAACCCAGCACTAGCACCTTTTGCTAAGTTCCAATATATTATTCGCGAAATTGCGAAGTCTATGGACTTAGACCCCGACAAAGTAACCAACAACATGAACGAAGCTGCACTGCAAGCAGAACTTATGAAAGAGTTCCAAGCACCTCTGCCGGATCAACAACAAGCCCCGGCGGGTGCTAATCCTATGGATACTAGCGGCGCAGGTGGTGGTAACATTGGCGTAGGAATGGCTCCTACACCGGGTGAACAAGGATTTAGTGGAAATGAACAACCAGCAGGAAACAATCAGCAAACTCAAGCCGTGGGTCAACAACAACCGCCAATGGCAAGCGTTCAATGATTATATTGATGTTTTAATTCAACAACAACAAAAAGCACTAGAGCAAGCAGATAATGCAATCTTGCTGCACCGCAGTCAGGGGGCTGTGGCAGCTTTACGGAAACTCAAATACCTTCGGGATGAAGTGAATGGCGCGTGATGTAAATCAACAAACAGATGACATGTTGTCTCCTGATGACATGATGATGGCCGACGTAAACGAGCCTACTACTAAAGAACAACTAGTAGATGCTGCAAAAACAGTTGGCGAAATGGCTCTAGACATGACGCCTATTGTCGGTGACATTAAGGCTGCTACGGAATTACCTGAAGATATACAACTAATTAAAGATTTGATTAGCGAAGGCTACGACGAAGGCGACATCAAAAAGATGGGTCTTGGTGGTTTGTTTGGTATTGCCACTGGTTTGGGTTTTATTCCTTTGCTTGGCGCACCAGCAGACGCTACACGTATTGCAATTAAAGCGGGTGTAAAAAAAGCAAGACCGCCTAAAAATAAACCACCTGTACCAGAGTTTAGACAAAAACAAATTAACGAGGTAAAGAAAAAGTACGCCACTTCTGCTGAAAGACGCAAAGCACTGAAGGCCATCAACAGACCGACACCTAAAGTGTTTCATGGTGCATCAGGATTGGGCGAGGAACTTAACACAGATCAAATCAGAGGTCTGGCAAAAGACATAGCATATCAAAAAAAGCTGTACACTCAAGAACCAGTAGAAAGAATGTTTGACGGAAAAGATGCACTTTCCGTAGATGATTTCGTAAAGGCAATAGAACAACCCGATCCAAGTGGTTTGCCTTTTAGTGTGGTTATGGCAGACAAAGTTTCTGTAGGCTCTGTTCAACCCTTTGCTGCTCAACCTAAAATATTTAGAGTAGACCCTGACGATGGTACAGACGGGCCACGTTTTATCTTTATGAACTTAAAACATCGTGATCCGTTTGACGACACGTTAATAGGCGAATCTAATTTCGCCGTACCTATCGTTCAAGGAAAAGTTTTAAAAGCGGATTTGGATTATGTAACAAATCGCCATACCGAAGATGCTTACAACGATATTGTAGGAACAATTACAGGTGACAGCCGCGCTGCGAAATTGCAAAAGGAAGGCTTTGCTCCATATCGAGATTTTACCGGCGCAAAGGGATTGACTTCAAAGAGTGCTACCGGTGAACACTTTGAATTACAAGAGCAAGCACTGTCAACTTCTCGCGATCCTTTAGTTTCGATGAAACCGGGTTTTGGCAACAGAACTTTGCAAAATGTAGTAGAAGCAGACTTACCGCAAGAAGCTGTTGCGGACATGTCCCGTAAACAGTACAGTGACATTGAAGGCACAGGAAAACTCACTGAAACTATGGGTCTTGATGACACTACTATTGGTGCTTCTCTTCCCAAGACAATACATACAGAAAGTGAGATTGCCGTAACCCGGCCTGAGTTGCTTGATGTTAGAAGGCTTGCAGAAGGTAAGCCTGAACTAATTAGAGATGTAGAGCCGCTTACAACAAAAAAAGATATTCCTGTAGCAAAAGGCGAAAAAACAAGAACTGCTGAAAGCACTATGGCAAGCCGCCCATTTCAGCAGGGGCCAATGCCAGAGGCTCTGGGTCAAAAGAATGTTACTGAACGTGTAGCACGAGGACAGCGGCTTGTAAATAGCATTCAAAAACGGATTACTGATCTAGATACTTCTGCAGTTGATACGGCATTAAAAGGTAGACCAGAACGAACTGTCAACAGTTTTTACAATAAAACTAAATCATTGTTTAATGAATTGCAAGCATTAGGCATGTTTACAGAACAATACGGTGCGCGTGGTACGTTTGACAATATTCTAGAGCAAGACATTCTTACTGGAGACTTTATAGGGCGACTAGGCAAAGTAGCCCGTGCCTCATCTAAGATGGCAGAAAAAACAGGACAGTTTGGGCAGAAAGAAAAAAATTTAAATATTATGTTCGACACGTTGGACGCACTTAACAAGAATCTTCCTAAGTCGCCTACTAGAGCAACTAAGTTCAAAGACAAAAATTCATTACGAGGAATTAGTGATGCAGAATTGTCGTCTTTTTTGTTTGATGAAAACCCCAGTGCAACAACCATTCGTAAAATGTATAAGGCAGGTCTTACTCGCTCTTCTGTGTTTGGCGACGTTTCGTTTGGCAAAGAAGTAGGCTACGACGACTACAAGAGAATTATATTTATGATGACAGACAAGTTCAACGAGGGCGGTCTCGTTATGGCAGAAGGTGGAGCAGTACCTATGAAGGAACAAATGGAATTGTTTGAAGAAGGCGGAATGCTTGACCAAGGCGGTACTACCGATCCTATGTCCGGCAACGATGTACCAACAGGCTCTCTTCAAAAGGAAGTACGCGATGACATTCCCGCACAACTTAGCGAAGGTGAATTTGTTATGCCAGCGGATGTAGTTCGTTATCACGGTCTTGATAAAATGATGGCTCTACGAGACGAAGCTAAAGCTGGACTGCAGCGCATGGAAGATATGGGACAAATGGGTAATTCAGAAGAAGCTACTATTCCTGACGGTATTCCATTTAACATGGACGATTTAGAGTTGGATGATGATCCGCTTGAAATGCAAGTGGGTGGCTTTGTTCCACAAATTCCTCAGTTTACTCCGGGTGGTGTTCAGCAGTCTCAGTTTGCCGGTTATCAACCCCAGTATACACCAGCACCACCAATGCCTACATTTGACTACGCATCATATATGCCAGCACAACAACAGTTTACGCCGACTCAAACTTTTAACACGGTTCCTACGTTTGAAAGCTATATGCCGCGTATGGTCACATACGTAGACGATTCTGGCAACGAGATGCAGATTCCGGTTGACCAAAACGGCAATCCTACTATTCCTGTTCCTCCGGGGTTCCGGCCTAAAACAGAGGATGATGACGCAACACAGCAACAGCCTGACACTACACCGCCGCCTGTAACTCAACCCGTACAGCAGCGGCAAGACGATCCTTCAGACGATCAACCACCCCCTACGTTTACAACAACAAAACAAAGTACAAAAACATCAGGCACTTCTGATCCTCGTGTAATGGAAAAAGCCGAGAGTGTCCAAAAAACAGAAGAGTTCCAAAGGCTTGTTGACGAAATCGATACTCGTAATTCTTTCCAAAAATTTACGGATAATATTGCCGCGATGTTTGGAGCAGATAAAGCCGCCGAATATTCTATGGCTCAAAATGAAATGGCAGAAGACATTGCAAAAGCAGCGGTCAATAGTAACCTTACGGATGATCAAGTTGACGAATTAGTAAGGGAAACTCGTGCTGCACTTATTCAAGGAATGACAGGCCGACCTGCTGGTGACTTTGCTCCTTTGGGAGAAAAAACAGCACCATCTCCTAAAACAACGGCTGTAGAAACGGCTCGTGTAGAAACTACGCAAACCTTACCAGAAGGTGCAACTGTATCTGAAGCAGCAATAACTGCTATACCTTCTTCTGGTCCAGAATTTGAAGCTAGGGTTACTAAAAAGTTTACAGAATTGTTTAATGCAAGTCCTAACACTCCTGTTGAAACTTTATTGAAAGCAGCTAGAGAAGATGCCCTTTTTGATGTGTCTATAGAAAGACAAGCTGCCGCCGGTACATTAGCTGCAAATCTTCAAAGAGCAGGCTCTACGCCTATTGATGAGGCAGCTTTAAAAACACAAGCAGCAGCAAGTGTTCGTGCAGCATTGGGACTTGATAAAGATGAATCAGCAGCCACTACAACAGATACTGGAGTAATTAGCACTGGTATTTCCACAACAGGTCGTCCTCGTACAAAACTAGAAGATGCAGTATTTGAACAAAAAACTGTAAGAGATCGTCTTGACAGAGCAAAAAGTAGCAATCCAAGTCAATACGCTCGTGATGTTCGTGCTGGTAAATATGATGATGAGTTTGACAAAATAGACAAAGCTCGTAAAGAAGAAAATCTTAGACGTAACTCTACCAAAAATAAAGCAGGTGTTAATCTTGCAGAAAAAGTTGGCAAAGAAAATGCATCTAAAATAAAAGATGATCAAGGCACAGCAACTAACGTAGATGATAGGGGCAATATTTATTATAACAAGGATCACGATTGGTCTAAGTCTACTCAGAATAACGTAAATACTGGGGGTAATTCCAAAGCAGAAGAAACTGCAGATACACGAGATGATAAAATTGTATGTACAGAAATGTATCGTCAAACACAACTAGATGATTGGAAACAAGCCATAAAAATTTGGGGCGTACACCAGAAAAAATACTTGACACCATATCATGAAAAAGGTTATCATTGGTTGTTCAAACCTTGGGTAAGGGGAATGCGTAAAAGTGTTATTCTTACATTTATAGGTGCATATCTTGCGAAAGCACGTACGCAGCATCTCAAACATGTGCTTACACATGGCAAAGCAAAAGATAATATTGTGGGTAATATTTGGTGTAAAATTGTACACCCCCTTACTTATATTACAGGACGGATTCTATCATGGCAGAAGAAGTAACACTCAAAGATTATCAAGATATGGTCCAACGTCGTTTAGACAATCTAAATGAAGAGGATCGTGAAGTGCTAAGAAACATGCTTGGCACACCAGAAATACGTGCCATTGGCCGTGTTCTTGGAAGTGAACTCATGTCAGTAATTAAATTCTCTGGCAAAGAGTCGCGTAGACGTGGACTAGCAGCACGTTAACTGCTAGATATGTTGGCTACCTGATCCCCCACCCAACGTGGCTACGGTTGGCCCCAACTAGGAGAAGTAAAATGGCAGAAGCCACAGAAATAATGGCTGAAGAAATGCAGTCACCAAAGAAAGTTGCGTTTGCAAATCGTAAATACACCAACGAAGAAAAACGCAAAATGGAAGAAGAAGAACTTGAGCAGATGCTCAAAGAACAAAAAGGTGAAGTAGAAGAAACTGCTGAACCAGAAGAAGAAGAACCTAAAAACGCAGAGGAAAAGACGTTTAAAAAACGATACTCTGATCTGCGTAGACATCAACAGCAGCAAGCAGAAGATTTCAAAAAACAGATTGCTGAATTGCGCACTCAACTTGACAGCGCAACTAAAAAAGAAATGAAGCTGCCTAAGTCTGATGAAGATATCGAACAGTGGGCAAAAGATTATCCCGATGTAGCAGCAATCGTAGAAACAATCGCAATGAAAAAGGCCAGCGAACAGGCCAGCGCATTAGAGGAGCGTATCAAAGCGATTGACGAAATGCAAAACTCTGCAACAAAAGAAAAAGCAGAAGCAGAACTAATGCGATTGCATCCTGATTTTGATGACATTCGTGACAGCGATGAATTTCACGAGTGGGCAGATAGTCAGCCAAAGTGGGTGCAAGATGCGCTGTACGAAAATGATAACGACGCACGTTCTGCTGCTAGGGCGATTGACCTCTACAAAGCTGATATGGGTATTGGCAAGAAAAAACCCAAGTCAGACAAAGACGCAGCCAAGTCTGTGTCTACAAAGAATAGTCGCAGTAAACCGCAAGAAAACGAAGCCTCCTCATACTTGAAAGAGTCGGATGTACAGAAAATGTCACCGCAAGAGTATGAAGCACGGTCTGACGAAATCATGGATTCTATCCGGTCTGGAAAGTTTCTTTATGATGTATCTGGTTCAGCCAGATAAAAAAGTGTTGACAAATAGTTATTTTTTCGTATAACTATAGTCATCAAAGGTGTAAGTGGGTTCGCTACCTGCTTATACCTAATCCGCAAACACCTCAGTCTTATGGATTACCTGACGAGCATGGCCCGTTAAATATTCGGTCGGCCAACTGAATAAGATACGCACCCATAGTGAATCAGCCTCTGATTAGTCTGGTGAGTTTGCATCTGTAAAATGCTAACTTAGGAGAAATCATCATGGCATTCAATACCGCTGCCGGGTATGGTAATCTTCCTAACGGTAATTTTTCGCCCGTCATTTACAGCAAACAGGTGCAACTTGCTTTCCGCAAGGCCGCTGTTTGTGAAGCAATCACCAATAACGACTACTTTGGTGAGATTGCTCAGATGGGTGATTCCGTTAAGATTATCAAGGAACCCGAAATCACAGTTAAGGCATACGCCCGTGGTACGACCATCACGCCGCAAGACCTTGACGACGAAGACTTCAACCTGACCATCGACAAAGCTAACTACTTTGCGTTCAAGGTTGATGACATTGAAGAGGCGCACAGCCACGTTAACTTCCAGTCTCTGGCAAGTGACCGTGCCGCTTACCGCCTTGCTGACCAGTTTGACCAAGACGTTCTTGGCTACTTGTCAGGCTTTAAGCAGTCTGCTCTGCATGCAAATGCAGACACCGCAAACGACGTTGTTAACGGCTCAAAGGCTGTTTCGACTGCCGGTTCGGACGAACTGCTTGCAAGCATGAAGCTGGATGGCAGCGACTTTAACGCCGGTACTGGCGGTCAGTCGATTGCTCTCATCCCGCGTGTTGGTGGTGCAACTGCTGCTCCGTCAACTGCTGGTGAAGCTAACCCGCTTTCGCTTATTGCTCGTATGGGCCGTAAGCTGGACCAGCAAAATGTAGACACGCAAGCACGTTGGCTTGTCGTAGACCCTGTTTTTGCAGAACTCCTGAAGGACGAAGACTCTCGTCTGTTCAACGCCGACTTCGGTGGTTCAGGTCTGCAGAACGGTCAGATGGCTGGCACCATTCATGGTTTCACCATCTACGTCTCCAACAACCTGCCGTCTGTCGGTTCTGGTCCTGCTACTGAAGCAGCGTCCAACGCCACTAACTACGGCGTGATTGTTGCTGGTCACTCGTCTGCTGTTGCAACTGCAGAGCAGATTAACAAGACCGAAACCTACCGCGACCCTGACAGCTTTGCTGACATTGTTCGTGGTATGCACCTGTATGGCCGCAAGATTCTTCGCCCTGAAGCACTTGTTAACGCCATCTACAACGTCCGCTAAAGGGAGATTAGAAAATGGCTACAATTACTGCTACTCTTGCTCCTGCTATGGGTAACTCCCAGCGTGGACGCAATCCGTACATGGTTGAGCAGGTCGTTGACCTTACTGCCAACAGCATTAATCCTAACGGTGACGTAGTACAGTGTATCACTGTCCCTGCGAACACCAAGATTTTGGCTGCTGGTTTTCAGGTAACGAAAAGCGCAACTCAGAACACGGGTACTGATGCTACTGCCATCCTTGGTACTGGCGCAGATGACAACGAATACGTAACAGCGTTTGACATTGACGGTGCTGCTGATGGTGCTTATGCACCTAGCGTAACTGTTTCTGCAGATGTAGTTCTTGCTTCGGCAGATACGCTTGACCTGACCCTTGCTGGTTCAGGTGCGTCGTTCACTGCCGGTGAAATTCGTGTCTACGCCATCATGATGGATGTAAGCGCACTTGGCGAAATGGAAGCTGCTGAAGTTTCTCGCGACCAAGCCTAAGTAATATGGGGGGCGGCAGAAGTCGCCCTCCTAACTCTTTAAGGATTTCAGATGGCATATACCTACCTTGACATCACGAATGAAGTATTGGCTCGTTTCAATGAAGTTGCATTGACGAGTTCTAATTTTACGACATCTCGTGGATTTCAGACGCAGTGTAAGAATGCTGTGAACGATGCCATCAACTATATTTTTCAACGAGAGTTCGGGTGGTCATTTAGCCACGCACTTCAAACCGAAACTCTTGTAGCTGGCACCACACGTTATACAATTGGTGCCACTGTTTATAATGTGGACTATGAAACATTCCGCATAAGTAAAAATGACACTCTTGGCACAGCGGGTGTAAGCCTACGTGTCATGGAATATAAAGAGTACGTGGATAAGTACATCGACCAAGAAAGCACATCTGATGTGGGAGGTGTGCCTATCTACGTATTCAGAACACCAGATAATAATTATGGATTATTTCCGTATCCTGACAAAGCATATGAATTAAAGTATGACGCATATATAAAACCAACCGCTTTGTCTGCTGCTACAGATGTTCCCACAATTCCTGAACAGTTTCGTCAGGTAATTGTAGATGGGGCTACTGCCTATGGCTATCAGTATCGCGGTGAAGCACAACAATACGGTATTAACTTTGCCAGATTTGAAGATGGCATTAAGCATATGCAAAGCCTATTTATTAATAGAGATTTTAGCTATGTGCGGTCAACATACTTACCGCACTCACAAAGGTACGGCGTATCCATTTTCCCATCAGGAGCATAACACATGGCTGATGAATCACAACTTAGCCCTTATGTGTTTGCGTGTGAAGGTGGCCTTGTTCTTGACCAGCCTACGTTTAAAATGCAACCGGGCATGGCTCTTGAACTAGAAAACTTTGAGCCTGATGTTCGGGGTGGCTACAGACGAATTAATGGTCACATTAAATGGAACAGCAATATTGTTCCGCAGACATCAAGTGCTACTGAAAAAGTTTTGATGTCGGCTTTTTTTGATGGCAATAACAAAGTCATTGCTGCTCGTGGCGAAAAAGTATTTGAAGCAGGTACAACAGGTAGTTGGACACAGATTGATACGGGCCGTACAAGTGCTGGCAAGTATACACATCATCGTTACAACTTAGGTGGCACAGAGTTTATTGTATGGGCAGACGGTGCCAATCACGCTACCAAGTATGACGGCACTACAGTAACAGACCTTAATGCTACAGGCGCACCGGCTAACCCAAAGTTTGTAACAGGTTTTAAAGACGCACTGTTTTTTGCAGGGCATAGTGCAAATCCAGAAGAGATTATCTTTACAGCACCGTTTACGGATAGTGATTTTAGCACAGCTAATGGCGCGGGTAGTCTTCGTATCGACAGCCAAGTAACAGCACTGTTTCCATTCCGTAACGAACTGATTATTTTTGGCGAAGAACGTATCTACAGGCTGACAGGAAACACCATTGCAGATTTCGTACTTCAACCAATTACAAGAGACATTGGGTGCCTCAATGGTTTCACTGTCCAAGAACTTGCCGGAGATATCATATTCTTGGGCAGAGACGGCCTTCGCACCGTTGCTGGTACTGAAAGAATTAACGATGTTGAACTGGGAACTATATCAGGCAATGTCAAAGAATTGTTTGATGACACTGACGTAGACGAGTTTGAAAGTACAGTCATCCCCGGTAAAACGCAATATCGTCTATTCAAGTCTGTAGCAGGTACGCTGCAAACGACAACAAACGGTGTTATTGCAGTACGCAAGCAGCAAGGATTTGAGTTTGCTACAACAAGAGGTATTAAGCCTTCTTCGACGGACTCATTTACGGCGCAGGGCGAAACTTTTGTGCTTCATGGTGGCTACGATGGCTACGTGTACAGACAAGAGTCTGGCAACACATTTGATGGTACGAACATCATCGGACGCTATCGTTCACCGGATATGACAATGGGTGATGCCGGTATCCGCAAGAACTTCCAGCGAGTGATTATCAACTACTCACCAACTGGTACAATTAACTCAGACTTGTTCTTGCGATATGACTATGAGTCACCAGATGCAGCACGACCAGCCGCATATCCGTTTGACAGTTCGACGGTTGTGGCATTGTACGGAACATCTTTGTATGGTACAGCCACATATGGTGGTCAATCTAACCCACTCGTTAGACAGCCTGTAGAGGGTAGTGGCTTTGCTGTAGCCATGCGGGTGGTGGACAACGCACTGTCCTCACCCTACACACTCAAGGGTTTTCAGCTAGAATTTGATGCAGGAGCAAGACGCTAATGGCAGGATATACTAGACAGTCAACGTACACTGACGGCGACGTTATTAATGCGTCTGACAGTAACGACGAGTTTGACCAGCTTCTTGCTGCGTTTAACAATAGCACTGGTCACAAACACGATGGTACTGCAGCCGAAGGCCCGGTCATTGGACTGATTGGCGACCCCGGCGTTACCACACCAATTAACAAAGTTGTAGTCGATGACACTAACAATCGGGTTGGCGTTTTCGTAGATG
>CAACVD010000818.1_pt1 | contig 15046 bp, 18 predicted proteins | sample 2381771 | NCBI WGS metagenome assembly CAACVD01 (sample SAMEA5211965, study PRJEB30684) | marine metagenome | biome: Marine; feature: Epipelagic; material: Water | collected 2015-10-15 | depth 15 m | reverse complement strand
TTGGTTTTATTTCTCTAAAAATACTTTTTTGTGCTGGTGAAGTATTATTGATTGGCGATGTTGTAGAACCTTGTGTTGATACACTAGAACTACCACCGCCTGATGCAGTAGCACCTGTAGTCATTCCCCAATTTAATTCTTTAACTACAACAGAAGAAAATCTAAATCCTGTATCTCCAGCAAAAAAGCTTTGTTGTGATTCATTATTTGTAAACCTTGAATTAATTTTATCAAAGTCAACAAATAATGAAGAAGCAGTAAAAGATAAAGTACTTGTGCCTGCATCAACATCTTCTTTAATTGTTGGGTTATTCAATCTACCATTAAAGATCAGTAATGGGTCTGATACTAAAGAATCATTTGTATCTAAAAAAGCTTTATATATTTCTATTTCTCTATCTATATAATCTACAGTTAAAAATATATTGTTAAATGTTTGATCTATACCTGATAAAGAGATTCCTATTTGTTCAATATTTGTTTCATTACTTTCAACTATATCTGAAAAATTAAGAAAACTACCTGTTGGCAAATATTCATTGCCATCATAAGTTATTGGAATATAACAATCAGATAAGTAATGAGAACCTTCGTCTAAAATTAATTTGACTAAATGAAAAGGTTTATTTGCAGATTTAACAATCTCTGTTTGAAATGCACCTGTACTTCCTCTATCCATTTCATTAAAACACTTCTACTAATGACATACTAAAACCATATAAAGCAGTAACATCAGTATTAAATTGAGTAATATCTTCTGTAAAAGAAACAGTGAAAGGTACTGCAGCAAAAGTTATTGTTTCATCATTAGCAACTGCATTTAAAAGATTAGGTGCAAATGATAATGTAGCGTCTCCACTTCCATCAGCATCCATATCAGCAGTAGCCATATATATTTTCGAATGACCACTAAATTTAAAAAAATCACCAGCTTTAATAATGCCTGATTCTGAAGCTGTCAAACCATCTATAGTTGCTGAACTTGCACCCACTGATACCGCACCATTAACAACAGGAGATTCTGTTGTATCTCCCTGAGATGTACTTATAACAGGAGGTACATAAGTAAATGTTTCAAACTGTCCTTGTTGCTTCATAGCAAAAGCATAGATAGGAGCAAATTCTGATCTAGTCATAGGTGGAAACTCTATTTCAAGCATCCATCTTTGACCTCCTCTTCTTCTTACTTGCCTTTTTAAATTTTGTGTAACAGAAACTAAAGTAGGTTCTACTGATTTAATATTCACGCTACTTGCGGCAGGTGATGTTGGAAAACTTCCACTCATGTTACAAAACCTCTTCTTCCTCTTCTATTAAATTCATTTTCTATAATTGCTGAAATTGTAGGTGCATTTTCAGTTATTGCTGTTATTGTATCTTTTGAATCAAAAGCTTGTATATTATAAGTTATATTAACTGGCATACCAGCAGCTCCAGGAGCTCCCATATTTTGATTTGATACTATAGTACCTGTTTTGTTTGGTACAAAAACTTCTGCTCCTCTTTCTCCAACTATATAAGGTTTATTAGCAGAAACTGTACCACCTCTAGCTCTAAATAAACTTCCTAGATCAGTAAAAGCTTTAGCTTTACCACCAGTTAAAATATTTAAAACAAGAGCTCTTGCAATAATCTTACCTAATTCAGAAAGAAATAAATTAGTAAAATCTTTTAATCTTAATTTACCAGTTTTAAAGAAGTTTGTAAAAATACCTTCTAAACCTGTAAATGTTCTACCAAAAGATTCCATCAAAGTATTTGATGCAGCTCCAGCATCGTCTTTAAATTTATCAATAGCATCTGTAAATGTTTTCATAAATCCTGTTGGTTCTTCGTCAAGTGATTGAGTTATATTCTCAATAGAAACGTTTAGTTCATTGTTTTTATCAATTAGCTCTTCAATTAGTCTTTTTCTTTCTGCTATATTTGCAGCTTCTATAGCTGCTTGCATTGCACTTATTTGTGAAGCTTCTTCTGCTCTTTTAATTGCATTTTGATGACTAATAATTCTTTGATTATTTAATTCTATTTCATTTTGTAATTGTTCTTTATTTTTTACAGCAGTTTCATTTTGTTTTTGATTATATAAACCTAACAAACCAATAACAGTAGCTATACTAGAAGCAATAGCAATAAATGGATTTGCTCTAATAATTACGTTTAGTGCACCAAAAGCTTTTATAGTTGCAGGTATAGATTTGACAGCTAAAATACTTAAAACAGGTATTAGTATTTTTTCTAAATTATCTGCAAGTAAAACTACAGATCTGGCAAGTAATTCATTTACTGGAGCAAGTCTAGAAGCTGAACCAACAACTTCTGTAAATTTATTTCTTAATATTGTTACAGATTGACCTATAGTAACTGTCATACCTTTAACAGTTTCGTTTGTATTATCAAACTCTTCAATTAAGATAGGCATTATTTTCTTAGCTGTAATTTGTCCAGCTGCACCCATATCTCTTAATTTACCAACTGTAACACCTAAACCTTTTGCTAATAAATGAGCAAGTATTTCGTTTTGCTCCATAACTGAATTAAGTTCATCACCTCTTAAAGTACCAGAAGCTAAACCTTGTGCTAATTGTCTTGAAGCGTTTGCAGTTGCAATTGTATCAGCACCTGCGATCGCAAATGTGTTTGCAACTGTTTGAGTGGCTTTTGCAACATCATCAAGAGATAATCCCATCTCTTGAGTAGCAAAAGTAATTTTTGCGAATAAATCACCAGTAGCTTCTAGATCAGCTCTTGCATTTCTAGATATTTCTACTATGTGATTAAAACCTTGAGCAGCTAATTCTGTAGAACCAGTTAAAGCTGCTAATTTGTTATTAAGGTTAGTGAATGTATCACTGGCTCTTACTATTTCTCTAACACCAAAAGCAGCAACAAGAGTATTACGTAGATTTTTAACTCTATTATTTATCTGATCAACATTCTTGTTAATGTTCTTAAAAGCATTATTACTTTTAAGATTTGTTTCAAGAACTATTTGATATGTACTTTTACCTAGAGCCATTTTCCTTTTCTAAATCGTTTTTTCTTTCAATATAAGCAATCCAAAAAACAAATTCATCTACAGTCATAGAATCTATTTCTCTGACACTTTTACCGAGTCTGTCCGCTAGAGAAAATTTAGCAAAAAGATCAGGCTCGGTTTTTATTTTAAAGAAGCTTCTTCTGGACTTGTAGTACCTAATATTCTAGCAGAGACATCAGCCAAAACTGTGACATCTGCTTTATTCATAAGTTTTTCTTTATCAGCTAAACTGAATAAATTATTACCTTCTGAATCTAAAGCTTTGGTTATTATTGAATAAACCATAACTTCTAAATCTACATTATTGCTCATTGCATAGAGCTTTTTAGACTCTTGTAAAGTTAAAGGTTTAACATAAATAACTAAAGGCCCATTTTCATCTCCCCATTGGGGAACTTCAAAAGAAAAAGTGTCTTGTGAATCGAAATGCGCTATAACATTATCAATTGCTTTACTCATTATTAGAAAGTACCAATAGTGAGTGCACCTGTTCCTTGGAATGCAATAGTCATTTCTACAAGACCATCATGTGCAGCTGTAATAGTTTTTTCTGTTACAATACCGCTTCCAGATAATTTGTATGCGCCAGAACCAGTTCCTTCAGGACCTAGATTTAAAGTAAATGAAGAACCGATTGTCAAAGACACTTGCCCTGAACTATCAGTATCATCAAAGTAAAGATCTATTGTTCCATTAAATTCAGTTAAAGTACTTTCAAAAGTTTTAGCTGAATCGCCCATAGAAGTAGATTCTGTAGTATCACCTGTTTGAGTAATACTATAAGACCTAACTTCAGCTATATCATTAGAACCAGTCTGAACAACACCAGCTTTTCCTGTAAATACTGCCATTATTAATCCTCTGTTTTAATTTTAGTTTTAATTTTAGACTCTCCTTCAAGAGCCCACCCATTTGCTTTTAAATTTTCTACATCAGCATCAAAAACAGTTATTTTTGTTTTGCCATCAGGAGAAACCATTACATTCTTATCTTTCATAAAAACCTCACAAAGCAGAATCAGCCGCTGCTTCAGTTGTTAAATAAGTTACATTATACACTAAACTCATAACAGCTATTGGCTGATCACCTTCGCCATTATAATTAATTTCTGTTGAGCTTAAAAAAGTATCTCTAGCTAAAGAATTATGTGTTACATCGGCTGCCATTGCAGCTTCGACTTCTTTAGATATTGTATCAATAGTATCATCATAATTATTATTTGCTTTTACATAAGCTTCAACAACTAGAGATAGGTCCCTTTGTAAAGTTCTAGTCGAACCCATTTCTAATAATTGAGAATCTTCGTTTTTTGTATAAATAATTAAAGCAGGTAAAGTTGAATCTTCTAAATTATAAACTCTACTTTGATAAACATTAGAACCAGTAGTAGATAAACCGGTTAATGTAGTACCGATTCTTTCTCTTATTTGTTGTCTAATATGATTTGCCATTTTATTGTTCTTGTAAAATTAAAGCAGTTATTCCAGTATTACTAGGTTGAACATTAATAACTGAATATGTTTTTGCTGATTTATAAGTATTACCGTCTAGATCTTTTAACGCTGCAAAAGCTAAAGTATCACCATGCCCTGCAGAAGAAACATCTGTTGTTTTGCAATAGGCAACAGGTGTACTGCCTTCAACACCCACTGTTAAACCATCTACTGATAAGTATTCATCTTCAAGGATAACCTTGATAGTTGTTCCAGAACCACCAGAAGGAGTATAAGTTGCAGATACACCGTGCCCGTAAGAATCATCGAAATAGCCGTCAAAATCAGCATCAAATTCTAAAGCCATTATTTTCCTTTTCTTTTAGTAACTTTAGGTTGTTCTGATTTTTCTAAGCCTACGCTTCTATCTTTTTTTTCAGATACTTTGCCTTCAGATGCTTCTGCTTTACCATAACTAATTAAAGTATTAGCAGTATCGTTATTTATTTCAACAACATCACCAGCAGAAACCTTCTTACCATCAGCAACAGTATCTCTTAAGATTAAAACTTTCATTTTGCTTTCCTTGTTTTTAGAAAAGGCGGCAGACGTTATGCCTGCCGCTTTTTCAGTTGTTAATACCATCTATTAACTTGCGTTACAGAAAGATACTGCATGTCTTACAGCTACATCTACTGATTGTAGAGCAACAATTCTAACAGTACCAGAAGTAGAGTTAGAGTAAGGGTCAACAGTGATATCTAAACCTCCAAAGAACCCAATTAATAGGTCATTGAAGTTTCCAAACACATAGTTGTTAGCAGTTAATTGATTAGAAATAACTACAGGATAGCCATTTACTTGTCCATTCTCTGCTACGAACAAACCACTACCAGAATCTTTGGCAGTTGTTTTTAATGTTCCGTAGTTAGTAGGGTTAATGATATAAGCTAAGTCGCCTAGTAGAGCATTATCAACAGCTACAGCAGTTTCAATTGAAACCATTTCTGCGAAAGTAGGTGCAGCAGCACTACTTAAAGAAACAGTATTGATACCTGAAGTATTAGTGATACCTGTTGGGTTTCCACTAGAACCACTACCTTCTAAAGCACCATCATCAATTGCAATTGCCATTGATTTAGCTAAGTCATCACGAATTAAGTTTTCAACATCTAAAGATGATTGAAGCATTAATTGTCTTGTAACATCAGTGTGCACTCCAACAGTTTTAGGAGACATAGTTACAGAACCGATAACCATTTCACTTTCACCAGAAGCACCACCTTCAGCACTAATAAAAGCTGCAGAAGCTGCAGAAGTCTTTTTAGGGATTTTTACATCGCCAGAAAGACCGTTTAAATTAGTAGCCAATGGCATTACAGCAGATGCATTTCTAAGAGCATCAATGAAACTACCAGCTCTGAAATCTTGGCCAATTAAGCCAGCATCATCAGAAGCGTTTAAGTCCCTAGTATTCCAGTTACTCATTACTTCAGGTGGTAGCATTATGCCTTGAGCAGTTCTGCCATAGTGTTTAGCTGCTTCTTCTGAACATTCAAATTCAAATTCAGCTGCTCTTTGTGCGTGTCTATCAGTTGGATTAGCCAAAGCATTAATTGCTTTCATAATCGAAAACTGACGCACTTCCTTTTTAGTCATGCCAATTTCAGGAGTTTCTAAAGGCTTATCAGTCGCTATTTGGTCTAATAAGATTCCTCTAAATTCTTCTACTGAGTTGCCATCTTGAATCGCCTTGTCAGCTAAATCCCTTCTGTTGTGTCTAACAGCTAAGTCCATAATTTCTTTAGAATTTCTAACGAATTCAGCTTTAGCTTCAGCAACAGATTGTTCTCTAACTTCATCAAGGTTTATTTCATTTTTAACTTCTTCAGTCATTGTTTTTACCTTTATGGTTGGTTGTTTATCTTCAGAACGACCGACACCAACAGCTTGTGATTGATCAGCAGGTACAGAAACAACAGACACCTCTAAAGGTGTAGTTTTAACTCTGTACATTGGCTTATCATCTTTATGCCCGCGCACTCGTTCCATGCTATTTATTTTGTAGCCAACACTGATATTTTGACGAATACCGTCTTGGACATCTTGAAAAATTTCATCTGCTAATTCACTTCGACCAAAGCGAACAATTGCCTTTGCACTTTTTTCAGCAGAGTCGATTTCATACCTTTCAACCACTCCAATTTGTTTTGTCATGTCGTGGTCTAAAAGAAGAGGACTTCTTCCACTAGCAATAAAACTAGTATCAATATCCTCAATAGAATGAGAGATTACTTCCATGCCAAAATCTCTTTCAACAGGTTCTTCAGAGCTTACTCCGATACGTACTCTTCTCTTTTCTTCATCAATATAATGAGCTCGAGATAAGTCTAAAACACGATAGACAATATCGTCTTCACTTAGCCTTTTCTTTTCTTCATCATCTTCATCATGATATGGTCTAGATTCTAATAAATCATCATCTTTTTCCATATCTTCATCCATATCCTCATGTTTAGCAAAAGACACTACATAAGTGTCTTCTGTTTCCTCAACATTAAGGATATGCCTATTGTGATTATCTTCCATAGTATTACCCTTTTTGTTTTTGGTTGATAAAGGATGAGAGGCAGGAAGTAGATCAGTATCATGCTTTCCACCTCTAAATTTTCCATTGCGTAAAACGTAAAGGAAACTGTTAACGCGTGCCATTGCCCATTGTTCAGGACTTTTCACGCTTGGTCTAACTGAACCTGGGCTTGTATAATAAGCACCTACACCTCTACGAAATACAGCACCGAGGGTTCTGACCGTTGTTCTTTTACTTGCAGCATTATTTACATCTGCATTATGTTCTTCAACTTTATTTTGCAAAGCTTTTTTAACTTTATCTGATAATTGTCTTTCTTCTTTCATTTGATTTACTAATCTTCTTGACCAACTAAAACCTGCATCTCCTCCCCAAAGTGCCCAAGCTATTCTACCATTTGATGGATAACCATCTTCACCAGGTCTAAAACCTTCAGCTTCTTTATCTACTTCATGCCTACTAAAAAAACTAAACATTCTTTTAATAGTATCATCAGATAAATTTTCACCTGCAATTATTTGTCTTGCTCTTGTTGCACCTATTCTTGTTCCACCTCTGCCAAATTCTTCTCGCCATTCTATACCTTTTCGAGCTTCTTCTTTCATGCCCTCTGTAGGTTTAGCCATCTTCTTCACCATCTACTACATCTGGCTCAATAGGTAATTTGATACCAAAAGGTTGAAAAGCTGTTTTAATACCATATTGTTCTGCCAAGCTTCTTTCTCTTTCATGTTGTTCAAAAAGTTCTTCAACATCTCTACCATAATTGGCTTGGACATCTTGAAAAGAAACTAATCCAGCTTGCATACCATTAATTGATGCATTCATTTCTTTTTGAGGGTCAACCCATGAAAAACTTCTAGGAATAAAGCTTGCAGAATTTGCAAACTTATCATATCTACTCATTGGCAACGGTTGATTTGTTGCAGGAGATGTTGATATTGCTCCAGATGAAATAGACATTTCTAACCATTTTTCAAAAACAGGTCTAACAAAATGATCAATAACAAACCTTTGATATAAACGATACATTTCTCTATCTTCTAATGCACCTGCTCGTAAAGAACTATAATTTACAGAACTTAAATCATTTGTTAATGCATGGTAAGAAATATTTAAACCAGAAGCAATGCTTCTTAAAACTTGTGTTGTAAATGGTTCAAAGGCAGATGTTGGGTGGTCTGGGTCAAAGGATTTAAAATCCATGCCTGATGGTAATTGTTCAAATGTCCCGGCTTCGGCATTCATAATTGGTACGTATTCTTCATCCTCACCATCTCCAACATAAGAATCACCATCAGGACTTGTAAAAAATCCCATTTTAGAAGCTGCTGTTCTAGCAGCTACTATTTCAGCTTCTAAATAACCATTTAAAAGTTTTATATTTGACATTGCAGAAGATGTTAAAGGTACACCTCTATTTTGTTCAGGTCTGCTTGGTATATATGCGTGAATTATTTTATCAGCATCAATTCTTATATGTTTTTGACTAGCATAGTATTGATTATCGAAAGGATGATTTTTAAATAAAAAATATGCAACAGGTCTATTGTTAGCATTTAACTCAACACCCATTTTAACTTTATTACCACCTCTTTCAGGATTATCATTTTTAGTTTCATCTAAGTGATCAGCTTCTAAAAATTCTATTTGATAACCAAACTCTGAATCTCTTGATTGAACATGACGAATTAAAACTTCTCCATCTCTTGCTAAGGATTCAATAAATAATTTTTGACAATCTATAAATGATAGTCTTCCGTTAGTTGTACAATTACCAAGTTTACACCATTGTTTCCATTTGTCTTCAATAATTCTATTTGCAACAATATCTAATGAACCGTCATCATTTCTTGCTTTCATAGATAATCTAATACCATTATTTCCAATAACATTGGATTGCATTAGATTTAAATATCTTTGCACATAACTATCATTTCTGGCTAAATCTCTAGATCTATCTCTTAATAGTCTTAAATTGTTTTTAATTTCTTCATCAGCAGATGTTGATGTTTGTGTAAAATCTGCAAATAATCTACCTGTATTAGCACCTTGATATTTTCTTAAATTAAGAACTTTTCTTCTTTTAGGTCTTCTTTGAAATCTGTCGTACCAAGCCATTAGAATTTAACCTCAACTGTATTACCTGATCTTTGTTTGTTTTTAATCCTAGCCTTTTTTATTTCTTCTAAATACTCTGCTTTATATCTATCTCTAAATGTAAGTAATTCATCTATCGACATTCTAGAAAGTGATCTTCCTGCTATAGAAAAAGAAGATTGATCAATAGAAGCTCTGTTTTCTAAAACAGCTTGTATATTATCTAAAACCTTTTTTGCATGGCTCCTTAAATCAACATTTGTATTAGCTAAATTAACTACAACTGATGTTCTACCAGTATCTATTCTTATTCTTTCTGAATCACTAGATCTGGTAATAAATGCATTCCAGATATAATCTCCATTAGTATAACTAGCTGTAGTTGATGAAGCAACTTCAATAAAATATGTGCTATCAGCTTCTGTTGCAGTAATTTCAAACTGATGGGACCCACCTCCTCCTGAATCTTTATGAAATTCATAAGTAAGTGCATAAGCAGATGTGGGATAAGTATCGGCTAAATCATCTCTTCGCCATACAAGACGATCACCGACAACAATAGTATCGGGTTCTTGAGTAGGATAATTAGCTCTGTCGAATAAATTTGACATATAATCTATAGAATTTTCTATAGATTATACATCAATATAGTTTGATTATTTAACTTTCATTATCCACAAACAATTTCTTGCTTGTTCAGGAAACATAGGTGCCATAATATTTGAAAGTAAATTTGAATCCCAATAATCATGAGCTTGTTCAAAAAATTTAAGCTGCCAATCATTTAAAAGTTTTTTGTAATCTTTTTGAGAAGCAAAAGTTCCATATTTTTTTTCAATAGTAAAATATCTTTCAAGTATGCTTTGTAATTCAAAATGATCAAATTCACAAACTTCACCATTAATAATATGGTTAGCAGCAGCTCCTACATCTGGGTCATAATTGGGTGTAGATAACAAAATAGTAGTGTCTTCATGACAATGTTTGCACATATTTTGCAAAAATATATCTGCATTTTTCTTACCTATATGCTCAATAACTTCAAAACTTACAATTACATCGGAAGGTTCTAGATCTACAGAATAATCTTCTTTGCATAAATCTTGAGTACTGAATTTAATCCAAGGTACTTTTTCAAACTTATGATTTGCTTCTTCTACAGTCTTTTCTCTAACTTCAAGACCTAGATATTCAGCACATTTATATCTATTACGATACAAAACTTCTGCTAAATTACCACTTCCGCAACCAAAGTCTAGGACTTTTTTTTCTCCAAGAGGTTTCATATATTTAAATACATGAGTCCATCTTAAATAATGAGCAAATTGGTCACGATGATATATATGCCTTTCAAAAGCTGTATCAGGATTTAATTGCGTTGTATTATATTTCTTCATAGTCTACTCCTCCTTCTTTGAATAGTTGTTTAGTTAAAAGAAAACTTTTTTCCCATTTTTCAGGTATTTGTTTATATTTCTTCATATAAACCTTTTTAATTCCTACTTGTATTATTCCTTTTGCACATTCATGGCAAATAATTAAACCATAAACAAATAAATGTGAATTTAATAAACTAACTCCATTTATCGAAGCATGATAAATGCAATTCATTTCAGCATGCACAATATAGTTGTATTTAGTTTCTTTATCTAAATATCTTTCATCTGAATCTAAAACATTTCTTGGAAAGCCATTGTAACCTTGTGATAGCACTTGACCTTCATTACCAATTGCAACACAACCAACTTTAGTTGATGGGTCTTTGCTCCAAGTTGAAATTTGCTTAGCTAAGTCTAAGTATCTAAGCTTCCAAGTATTCGAAATGTCTTTCATAAATATGTAAATTTTGTACTTGCCAATAAATATTTCCAAATTGTATTTCTAATAAACCTGCTAAAAGTTTAAGAATATAACTTTGCCAAGCATAATCATTTTTGTAACCATAAACAACATCATTGCTTCTCATTTGTACAACACAATGTAATCTACCAGATCTGATATAGTAAGTAACAGCATTTGTGCAAATAAAATCATTCTTACCATTTTCTTGATATTCTTCCCAAATAGACGGTCTGTTATAAACCATGGTAGCTCTTCTTGTATCTTTGTTTTCTTTTAATTCAGTAAGTACCTTTTGAAACTGATTAAAGTATTTATGAGAAAAAATTAACTTACCATAATTAGAATTTACTTCTCCATATTTATTTGCTGTTAAACTCCAAGCTAATGGAATAGATTCTAAAGGTAAATCTTTTATATTAGTACTCATGCTTTTATACCAATCTATTTCTGCTTTAATATATTTTTTATTTTCTTTACCAAAAATTATTTCTTCATCTGCAACAAAACTCGCAGGAACCATTTCAATAGTTTTTTGTCCTGTTTTATCTGTAGAAAATATTTTTTGTTTATAAAGCTTTTTAAAATATTTTCTTACATCTGCTACATTACTTGTCATGTCTATGCTGTCCGTCTATTTTTCCTCTTTTGTAAGCTATAAGAAAACTAGCGTAGTTTATTAAATCTTTAGCATTGTCTTCTATTCCTTCAAAATTAGGTTCTCCATCTTTTTCTACTAAGGACCAAAGTCTAGTTGTTTTAGTATGTATCATTTCCATAATAGATAAAAGACCTCGTGGGTAATAATCAGCATGCCTGATACGAGAGTTTTTACTTTGATAATCTTTTGATTTTCTAGATTGTATTTCAATACATTCCATTAATATCTTTTCAATCTCCTGCATTATATATCTCCTTAATAGTTCCAATATTATCACCATGAAAAGGTTCTTCCCATTCTTTTGGTTTTATTAGATCTGGTAAATTAAAAATGTTTTTTCTAGTTTTATTAACTCCAAGCTCTTTTGTCATATTAGCAAAATGTACTCGAAACCAAGCTTTGTCTATATCTACATCAAAAGAATCTAATGTGCCTAAAGCTACAACTACTAGATCTATAAGAGCATCAACAATATCTTCAGCTTTTTCTTCTTGATTAGCTTGTCTTAACTCATCTAATTCTTCTTGTAAGAAGTTGATTCTAAATTCTAGATATTCTTTTTTAAGATCTGGTGTTAATTTTTTAACTGCAAACTTGATACCAAACTTTTCGTTTAGTTGTTCTATATTTTCTTTTATCATAAACTGTCCTCATAACATGTTGATTAGACCATATATAAAAATGATTGTAAACTTTAATTAACAATAATTGTTTACATTTGTTTATATTTATGAGATAATAAATACATAATTTAATTAAACAGGAGAAAATTATGAAAAATAAAATACATGATGACTTAGTAAAAAGTGGTTTATCAGATTTTTATAAAATCTCAAAAATTACTGATAATCTTCAACTTGGTCAATTTTTAGGAAAAAAAGTTAGATACAAAAAAGAATTATTAAATGATAAGTCTTTTTTAAGAAGCGTTGGTGAATATGCACTTACTGAAATTTATGAAATTAAACAAGTTCAAAAAAATTGGAAAGGTGAAGATGTTCTTAGAGGATATGCAACTGTTAATTTTAATGACACTTTTGGAAGATGTCTTAATGTTGAAGAAATTGAACTTGTAAAATAATAAGTTTAATACAAAAAGCCACCTTTTTTGGTGGCTTTTTTTTACCAATTATTAACCCAATTATTTCTTCTTTTTATACTTGCTCTTTGTGAAACTAAGTTATTAGTAGAAGTTTTTCTATCAGAATCAATATTAACTTTGATTCTTTCATAGTTTGGTTGAATAATGTGAAGTGCAGCAATACCATAAACCATAGTATCTAAAGCTTCATTTCTTGCAGTTTTCTTTACCCAAACAAATTTCTTTTGTCCTCTAGTAAATTTAACAACTCTTTTTTCTGATGTTAATTGTTTAAAATATTCTTCATCTAACATTGCTGAGAAATGTATAGAATTTTCTTCACTATTTATTCTTGTATAAATAAATTCTTTAGCTGTATCAGAACCAACAGGATATAAAACAAATCTTTCTCTACCTATAAAACTTGGTCTTCCTGCAATTGGCTTATTGCTTTGTGATTGACCTTTAATAGCAAATATTTTTCTATGTAATCTTTTTTGACAAAAAACATAAACTTGTTGAGTGTGATGTCCACCTGAATCAATACAAGTACAAGCTATTTTTAATTTTTTATTATCTGATCTATTGTAGATATTTTGTAAGAACTTATCTAAATCGTTCCAAACATTATTACTTGATGGGTCACCATGCAAAACTTTATAATCAACTACCCAACATTCATTGTTAAATGACCAACCTAAAACTTGAGCTTCTAATCGATCACTTTGTACATCAACACCGCAAGTTAAAACTAAAATATCTTCTGGTAAATTAGAGGCTTCATATTCTTCTCTACGATCTAAAAGTTCATTGTATTCAATACTTTCACCTGGGTCATCAAATGTTTTTCCAAGAGCTGTATTGACCCATGTACGTAACATTTCAGGTTGCTTTTTAACTGCATAAAAATCTATTGCCATTTCTTTCCAGGTTCTCCAAGGACTATAAAGCTCTGATATATGAAAACCTGCAGATTTTTTTGTATCTTCTTTTGCTACCCAAACACCTTTGCTTAGAATCGATTGTTTAGATTCTTCAGGTATTACCTTTTCACAAAATTTACAATGATACTCTGCTGTTTCTGGTTTACCTTCTTCCCATTTAATATACTCCCATTCTAATGTTTGATATTCAGCACAATGAGGACAAGGAACATGATAGTACCTTTGATCAGAATCCTCAAAAGCTTTTTCAATACGTGATATACCTTTAATTGTTGGTGTACTTGTAATAAATATTTTTCTATTCCAAAATGTAGTTGTTCTTTTTGTGGCAAGAGATATTGGGTCACCTTCTGCGCCGGCTGACGCTTCATATCTATCTACCTCATCACATAATAAAATTCTAACAGGTCTTGATGCTAAACCAGCAGCTGAATTACTACCAACAATATTTATATTTCCACCTGGAAATTGTTTTGATAAAACAGTATTAGAACTATCTTTGCTTCTTGGGTCTTTTACTTTTTTTCTTAATACATCACAATCTCGAATCATATTAGCTAATCTATCTTTTGACCAAGCTTGTGCCATTTGTAATGTTGGTTGTAGTACTAATATTGGAGATGGGTCCTGATCTATATAATACGCAACAATATTGTTAAGTATTTCGGTTGCTCCTACTTGAGCACTTTTCATAAAAACAATTGTATCTATCTTATGATCATTAACAGCATCCATAATGCCTTGTTGATATGGAGCTCTTGAAGTTCTCCAAATACCTGCTTCAGATGAAGATTCAGGAGATAGTACTCGATTTTTATCTGACCATTCAGAAACAGTAAGTTCAGGAGGTGGACTCCATATCCTGCTTATCGATGAGACTATCTTCTCTATATTTTCTTGGTATTGCATCTTGTGAAAGTTCTTCTAACGATTCATTTACTTGTTCTTTTATAATTTTTTCTGCATCTGCAAAATTATCAACAGCTATAACTAAATGAGCTACTTTATTTGGTAATCCTAGTAATTTAGCACGACAATTACTAATATAGTTAATCCAAGTTTCCATTACTAGATCTGTAGGAATCAATTTGCCTTCGATTACCTCTACATCAAGCTCTGCTTTATTAGCCTGAGCTCGTGTTAACCTTGTTTTTTCCTCTGTAATATCACCAGTACCATCTTTAAGGTTATATCTAGCTTTATTTTGTAAAAAAGCAATATAAGAGCGTCTACAATGATCTAAATCTAATGGATTTGCACCAGGTTGTGTAACAAAAACACCTTCTTTAATAAGTTTAGCAACATTCTGAGGTGTCATAAACAAATGCTCTGCGACTTCTTTTCTTGTTGCCATAACC
>CAACVD010000817.1_pt1 | contig 15056 bp, 12 predicted proteins | sample 2381771 | NCBI WGS metagenome assembly CAACVD01 (sample SAMEA5211965, study PRJEB30684) | marine metagenome | biome: Marine; feature: Epipelagic; material: Water | collected 2015-10-15 | depth 15 m | reverse complement strand
CTGCGGAAAGAGTTAATTCGGTTATTAGTGGAAGCATTGCTAAACTTGATACTGTTGTAGGTAATACAATTGCAAAGTTTAATGGTTTAGTATTAGTGGGAGCAACACCACCTTCCCTATTTAGTAAACAATACCAATTTGAAGATCAAACAACTCAAGAGGGAGCTACAAGTGATTGGTCCCCTTCAAATACCCATTCAGATTGGGTAAATGGTACTAGTGCGGTTGATGGAACTTTTTGGGGGCGAACATCTAATAAAACAGTTAAAGGATGGAATTGTGGACAAGATGGAACCGGTTCAAGTGGTACTGGCCCTAATGGGGGAGTAGACCCATCAGATGGAAGCCATGATACTTCATCTGATGGAGATAGATATTTATATAGTGAATCTTCTAGTAACAGAAGTCTTTATGCTTTTGTAACTAGAATGCCTGGTTTTAATTTTAGCACAGAAATGATAAATACAGGAAATAATCTTAATTTAAAATTTTGGGTCCATGCTTATGGTTCAACTATGGGGGATTTATACGTTTATATAGATACAAATGCTAGCTCGAATCATTCAACAGCAACAGAATTATTAGCTCTTGAAAGTTTTAGTGGGTATACTGCTAATTCAAGTGTATGGCAACAACAAACAGTTAGTTTAAACTCATATAGAGCAACAGATGCAGTACATTACATTTATTTTGTAACTCAAAATGGTACTAGTTTTAGAAGCGATATGGCTATTGATAATATTGAATTTATAGAAGGATAATGATACGAGTAAAATATATATGTGAACCTGATGGATATAAGTTATATGCTTCGGAAAGTGGACAATTTATAAAAATCCTTACATCACATTCTTTTGATCTATCTGATCCCGAAATAGGAGATTATACTTATGGTAAGTATCTTTACTCGGGATCTAAAGAAATTTACATACAAGATTAAATTATGCCAAGTACAGGATTTATAAAACCTATTAGTGTTACTACTACAGGTACAGTAGAAAATGAAGACGCTTTATTAGGCATCGGGGATGCTAAATTAACAGGTAATGGTGCATTTGTAAACGCAATATATCCTTCTTTTGATATTCCTTCTAATGCAACTATAACAGGTATAACATTTAAAACTAGAATTACACCTATATCTATTTCTACATTAGCAATATTCGAGGCAAGACTTCAAATTGATGCAATCGGGGGCTCAGTAACATTATCTGATAGTAGTACTTCTCTTCAGCAAATTTTTTTAACTCAAGGAAATGTTACCGTTACTCTAGGTCAAGCAATTGACATTGAACATACTTTTAATTCAAGTAATAGTACAGTAAATACTGTAGATGAAGATAATGATATTATACAACAATTAATCCCAGATGGTACCCAGGCACCCTTCTCTCAAATAAAAGCTATTATTGGATTAATTGATCCATCAGATCCAGTAGCTGATATTGTACAAATAAATTGTGGTACTGAATCCCCCGTTATAAACATAGAATATTCACTACCACCACCTGCTAAAGTTAAAATCACTAATTCTACTAAAGTTTTACTAAAAAATGTAATAGGGGATTCAAATCAAAGGGGTGCAACTACCCTCGTAGATAGCGATGGTGTCCAATCAGCAAATTCATTGCTCCTTGGGACAACAAGCAATGCGTCAATGCAGCCTAGTGGATTTGTAATATTAAGTGATTTTTTTACTTCTAGTAATCCTGAAGGAGAATTTACTATCCCTGAAAATGCTTCTAATATACAAGTAACTACACAGACTTTTGGCCAAAATGTTTTAGAAGGTAATGTACGATTAAAATATACTTTTATTTCTTCTGGAAATGAAGATGTAACAATAGTAGGTGATAATGGTATTAATCAACTACCGTTGTTCCTCGGAATCAGATCACACACTGATACTTTTACGCATAGTGATTTTACTCCTTCTTTTTGGAATAATTTTACACAAGTAAAAATAGAACTTAATAATGATTATCCATTTAACACTAACTATGTTATATTTGGTAATTCAGATAACAACGACCCCTCATTACAACTAACTTTTGGCCCCCCACCATCTGCCAAAGTAATAATAAAATAAGGTTTTTAAAACCTACTAATATGTATATATAAACAATAAAATTAAAAAAGTTATGGCTATTAAAGAACAAAACACAGTAAAGCTTACAACGGAAGAAGTTACAAAATTAAACGAACTTCGTATTACTTCTAGTGACTTAACCTTTCAAAGAGGACAAATCGGTATTGCGGAAGATAGTTTAAAAAGACAACTAAACGTACTAGCAGAAAAATTTAATGAATTTTATACTGACGAAAATAAAACTTCAAAAGAATTATTTGATAAGTACGGAAAAGGTGAAATTAATCTTGAAGAAGGTGTATTTATTAAGTCCGACGAGGAATAATTTTTTTCGAAATACTTTATATTTATTGCCAGCAACAACCTTGCTGGCAATTTTTTTTGATATTTATTATAAATAAACAACACAAGACATGGCTGAAACATTAGTATCACCCGGCGTATTACAAAGAGAAAACGACCGTTCATTCGTAGCTCCTGCTCCCGTAGAGGTAGGGGCCGCAATAATAGGACCAACTGTAAAAGGTCCTGTAGAAATTCCAACAGTAGTTACCTCGTTTGGTGATTATAGAGAAACATTTGGTACGACTTTCCTTTCAGGTAGTGACCAATTCGAGTTTTTAACTTCTGTTGGTGCACAAAAATATTTTGCTGAAGGAGGAACCTCATTATTGGTAACTAGAGTAACCCCAGGAGCATTTACAAAAGCTACATCTACTAGAGTATTAGCAAATAGTGGAAGTGCTACAGGTACTTTCTCTACTGCTTCATTAGATTTTTCGGGTAATATTCCTGGTAACGGGGCTGGCTTAAGAATAGTAGGAACAGATGATCTTGTTGATTTTATTATAGTATCCGGTTCTAATGCAGCAGCTGATGCTCCAGGATTTAATACATTTACATATACGGGTACAGGATTACAAGGATTAGTAGATGAAATTAATAATACTTCGGGACTTAATGGTACTTTAAGTGCTTCTCTTGTTGGAAACGTAGTCGGTTTTTCAGGATCAGCAGTAGGAGCAGGGTTAAATGGTTCTGTTATTCAAACAGGATCACTTACTGACCTAGCAACTGCTTTAACCTCTAGTTTAAATAATGTAGCTACATTTGCTGGTGGAGCAGCTACAACTACTGGTATAAATGATAATAATAATATTTCATTTACTATAAAAACTTTAGGCCAGGGTAAAAAGTTTAATAGCGCTTTAGATGTAAATCCTGATAATATAGAAACTTTTACGGATGGTGCTTTAAAAACAGGATCCGTAGATAACCTAAGATGGCAGGTATCTAATGTTAATAATAACCAAGGTAGCTTTACTTTAACCATTAGAAGAGGAGACGATAATACTAGAAATAAAGCTATATTAGAAACATTTACTAATTTATCATTAGATCCAAAAGCCGATAATTATATAGAAAGAGTAATAGGAAACCAATTCCTATCAGTAGATACTACCACAGATCCTAGCCAACCATTAATCAAACTGAACGGAGATCATCCCAATAGATCTAGATATGTTTATGTACATACTGTAAGTAAACAAACCCCAGATTACCTTAACCTAGATGGATCCGTAGGAGCAGATAAAACAAGTAAATCATATTCTGCATCATTACCTTTACCCGCTTCAGGTGCTTTCCATGGTGCTACTGGTGATATATTACCAAGTAGTGAAGCAGGATTATATTTTGAAAATATAGGATCAGGTAATATCCAAGGATTAGAAACTAGTGATTATACACAAGCTATTAATATCCTTAAAAATACTGATGATTTTAGATTTAATTTAATTACCGCTCCTGGTATTAATAGTAAAAATCACAGTACTACATTTAATAGCTTAATTGAATTAGTAGAAGATAGAGGTGATTCGTTCTTTATAGGAGATTTAGTCCCTCATGGTGAAACTATCGCTAATGTAACAGCTGAAACAAATAACTTAAACACAAGTTTTGCAGGTAGTTACTGGCCTTGGGTTAAGGTAAGAAGTACCGAATTAGGTAGAGATGTATTTACTCCAGCTTCTACAGTAATGCCTGGTGTTTACTCATTTAACGATAGAGTAGCTGCTCCTTGGTTTGCACCTGCTGGATTAAATAGAGGTGGATTAAATGTTTCTCGAGCGGAAGTAAAATTAACTTCGGCAATGCGTGATACTTTGTATGATGCAAGAGTTAACCCAATAGCTACATTCCCAAGAAACGGAGTAGTAGCATTTGGCCAGAAAACATTACAGAAAAAAGCAAGTGCTTTAGATAGAATTAATGTAAGAAGATTATTAATCAACTTGAAAAACTTTATAGGTGATACTTCTAAAAACTTAGTATTTGAACAAAATACTTCAAACACTAGAAACAGATTCTTAAATACAGTTAATCCGTTCTTAGAAAGTGTACAACAAAGACAAGGATTATTTGCCTTTAGAGTAGTAATGGATGAATCTAATAACACACCTGATGTTATAGACAGAAACCAATTAGTAGGTCAAGTATTATTACAACCTACGAAAACCGCAGAATTTATAATATTAGACTTTACTATATTACCTACTGGAGCAACTTTCGGAGAATAATATATGTATAATAAACAAGAATAAACAACAACACATATTATGGCAATATTAAGTTCACAAGAAATGTTCTATCAGGCGTATGAGCCTAAATTACAGAATAGATTTCTATTTAGCATAGATGGTATTCCTGCATATTTAGTTAGACAAGCAGATAGACCTAAATTAACTTTTGATGAAGTGACTTTAGATCACATCAATATTAAGAGAAAAATTAAGGGTAAAGCCGATTGGCAAAACATCAATGCTACCCTTTATGACCCAGTAACTCCCTCGGGTGCACAAGCAGTAATGGAATGGATACGTTTATCCCATGAATCTGTTACGGGTAGAGATGGTTACTCTGATTTTTATAAAAAAGATGTTAGATTCCAAACTCTAGGTCCCGTTGGTGACATAGTAGAAGAATGGACTTGTAAAGGAGCCTTTGTCACAAACGTAGACTTTGGATCAGGTGATTGGACAAGTTCAACGCCTATGGAAATCCAACTTACAATGAGAGTAGATTACTGTGTATTGAATTACTAATATTAGCTAAATATCATAAAAGAAGGGGATTGCTTTTGCGATCCCCTTTTTCTATCATATATGTATATGCAAACATATAAAAGTTATGGAAGAAAAAAAACAATTATTCCCTACGGAAGAAGTAAGTTTACCCTCAAGGGGTTTAATTTATCCAGTAGATAACCCTCTATCTAAGGGTTCGGTTGAAATGAAATATATGACAGCCAAAGAAGAAGATATTCTTACAAATGAAAGTTATATAAAAAAAGGAGTTGTAGTAGATAAATTATTACAATCTTTAATTATATCCCCCATTAATTATAACGATTTAGCTTCAGGTGATAAAAATGCACTTTTAGTAGCTGCTCGAGTATTAGGGTATGGTAAGGATTATAAATTTGATACTCAATCACCTACAGGTGCTAGAATATCTCATACTTTAGACCTTACAGAACTTAAAGATAAAGAATTAGACGAAAAACATTTATTAAAACCTAATACAAATGAATTTTCTTTTACATTACCGGTTCTTAAAAAAGAAGTTACTTTTAAGTATTTAACTCACCGTGATGAGAAAAAAATAGAGGAAGAATTAAAAGGTAGGAAAAAAGCTAATCAAGAAGCAGGTGAATTAACTACTAGATTAAAACATATTATTCAATCAATTGATGGCGATTATGAGAAAAAAACCATCCGTGAATATGTAGATAACCAATTGCTCGCTAGAGATAGCAGAGCACTCCGCGAACACATGAAAAACATCGGTCCAGATGTCGATATGACATTTGAATATGAAGATGAAAACGGAGAAATGCAGAGAGGGGTCAACGTGCCATTAAATATTACCTTTCTTTGGCCTGACGCCTGAATATAAAATAAGTGTGTACAATGAAGTACACGATTTAGTATATCACGGGGGTGGTGGTTATAGTTATTCTGAAGTATATAATATGCCAATATACTTAAGGAGATATTCTATTACAAGAATAAATAACTATCTTAGAGATAAAAAGGAAGCCGAAGAAAAAGTAATAAATGACGCTAAAAATAACCGTAAATGATAAGGTGCGCTAGCACCTTTCATTTTTTTATATTTATAACATATTAGATACCTATGGGATTAGCAGACGATATAAGAGATTTAGCAACATTAGGGCCAGATTTTGATGATATAATAGATCAGGTTAAACGATTAAACCAAAGTTTATCAGCGGGGGATGCCGTTACTAAAGACCAAATTAGTAATATTAGAAGTATAGGTAAGGAATATAGTAATTTATATAAAGAAGTAGAAAGAGTAATTGAAGGCACAGCTAAAACAACTCAACTAAATGATAGAGCTGCTAAATTACAAGGTAGATCAAATGAACTTATTGCTAAAAGAAATCAACTATTAACAGCATCTAGAACAGCAACAGGGCAATTATCAAAAGACCTACAAAATCAAGCAAAACTTGTGCAAGATGCTGCAATAGCGGCCCAAGCCCAAGCAGACCAATTTAGAAAACTAGCTACTTTTAATGATGAATTAAATTCAAAAACAGCATTTTTTAATAATGTGGGAGGTTTACTGTCGGGTATCCCTGGATTAGAAAAAGTTGGTCAAAGTTTTAATACTATAGGTAAAACTATAAGAAAAGTAGCTGTAGGAACAGGGGACATAAGTAAAGGTATAGCAGCTGGTTTTAAAGCCGCAGCAGATATATTAGCTAAATTACTTGTAGTTCAACTATTTGCTGTAGAAAAAGAAATTACAGGGTTTGTAAGACAACTTAATATAAGTAGGGTTGAAGCAACAAAATTAAAATTTGAATTTGCTGGAATAGCAGCCTCATCTTTTGATGTGGCTATTAATTCTGTTAATATAGCTAAATCAAATGCTTTAATTAATAAAGAATTAGGATCAGCAGCAATATTTAGTGGTGAAATTTTAAGAACCACTACTAGATTAACTGAAAAACTTAAATTATCAGCGGAATCAGCAGCTAGTTTAGCAATTCAGGCTGTAGCCTCCGGGGCATCATTAAGAGAAACAGAAGAAAATGCATTAAGTACTTCTTATGCACTACAACGTTCAACTGGTATAGCTTTAAACAATAAAGATATATTAGAAGCTACAGGTAAAGTTACAGGACAAGTTAGAGCTAATCTAGGAGCTAATCCCGAATTAATAGCTGAAGCAGTTACTAAGGCTAAATTATTAGGTCTTGAATTAAGTAACATATCTGCAACTGCTGATGCACTTTTAAATTTTGAAAGTAGCATAAGCTCAGAACTAGAAGCCGAATTATTAACTGGAAAACAACTTAACTTAGAAAGAGCAAGATCACTTGCTTTACAAGGAGACTTAGCAGGATTAGCAGATGAAATAACAGCTCAGGGCATTACGTTTACTGAGTTTAATGGTATGAATGTACTCCAGCAAAGGGCTATAGCCCAATCATTAGGGATGAATGCAGATACTTTAGCGGATTCTTTACTTAAACAACAGGCATTAAGTATGTCAAGAAAAGAGTTAATAGCTTTAGGTGGAGAAGAATTAGCAAATAGAGCAGAACAACTTAGTGCACAGGATAAATTAGCAGCAGCAACTCAACAATTTACGGTATTTTTAGGTGAAGTAGTAACAATTCTCACCCCAATAGCTCAATTAGTAGGTTTTATAGCTGAAGTATTTACCACAATTCCTGGTAAAATAGCGTTAACTATTGTAGCTTTAGCTAAATTATTACCTTTATTAGATTCAGCTTTTCTTAAAACAGCAGCAACTACAGTAATGAATGCTTTTGGTGGCCTTCCACCTCCTTTTAACTTAATTGCGGGTGCTGCTACTTTAGCAGCTTTAGGAGTTGGAATCGCTAAGGTATCAGGCCTTCTCCCCGCGGATGACTTAATGTCTGGTCCTGTAGGTAGGAGTAGAATTCTTACATCTCCTGAAGGCAGTTTTGCTTTAAATGATAGAGACACTATTTTAGCAGGAACTAATTTAGGTGGTGGGGGAGGAGGAAATAATAATCCCCTTAATGAAGATAAATTTGTATCAAAATTAGCAGGAGCTATCAATAATAAAAAAGTAGAATTTGATTCTTATGCGGCCGCAGGACCATCTGCTATGGCAGCTACAGATGCAAGAAGAGAAAATAGTACAATTACAATATAATATTTAATATTTATAATAAAACAACATACAATGGCACTAGTAGACAAAAAATCACTTTATGACTTAGTCCCGGGAAATGGACCCGTGGGCGAAATGAATAGCTTACAAGGTCCGGCTTTTGCTAATCCTGTACAAGGAGTAGGCATACACCAGGGGGCTTTAGATGACCTATATGAAAGTAGTGTACATAATATTAATTATGGCCCTATGCAAAACGACTTAAATGGTTTAGAAGGACCCTCATTTGCAAATCAAGAATTAAGTACGGGCATACATCAAGGTGCCTTAGAAGGCATTTACAACAGTAGCGTACATAACCTTAATTATGGCCCAATGCAAAGAGATTTAAATGGTTTAGAAGGACCCTCATTTGCAAACCAAGAGTTAAGCCAAGGAATACACCAAGACGCGTTAGCGGGTATTTACCAAAGTACTGTTCATAATATTAATTATTCTATGACTTTATATGACTTAAATGGTGAAACCCCTGAACAATATTTAGAAAACTTACCTGAAGGATTAGGAAGTCTCATAGGATAATATGGCGTTAAAACAGCTATTAATAGATCAAGGAGATCTTTTTAGACAAAGACTCATAGAACCGGACTACACTCTACCTCAAGGTACAAATACTGCTCCTTTAATAACTAAAAAATTATTAAGAGTAGAAGAAGAATTAAATTCAGGATTACGCTCAGGTATAGATAACCTTTCTGATAATTTTATCAGGGGTGGTGCTATATTAGCAGCGGAACGAACACTAGATGATACTAAGAGAATAAGTAAATTTCTACTTACAGGTGAAGGTATATCTTTTATAGCTAAAGAAGCCGCAATACAAAGAACTAATCCACAATCTTTAATTTCTCCTACTAATAGAACTAGAACACCCCTTAATTTATTAGCCCAAATACCAGCCAATTTAGCAGGTATAAATGTAAGAAGAGATGGTTTATTAGATACTGTTTTTGAAAGTAATTATAACTATGATTTTAATAGGAGAGGTGGGAAAAAATATGAAAGAGAAATTAGAAACATTTTAAAAGAAGATATTGCTGAAGGTGATGTAAAAAATGAAAGAAGCCAAGACCATACTATATTAGGTTTATATGATAATTTTGTTACAACATATAGAGTATTTAATGCAGACCCGGGTGCTGCTGTAGGGCCAACAGGTCCATTAGATATAACTGCTTTTGGAAGAGAAGATTACGGTAAATTTTCTTCATTTACTTCTAATGTAAAAGAATATTCAGGGGGTGCCGGGTCAATATTTGGTATAGGTAATACTACTATTAAAAGATATACAAACTCTAATGAATTACGTGAAATATCAACAGATGAAATAAGAGATAATTTTGTCCCCTCGGAAAGAACTAGACAAAGATTTGCTAAAAGAGATACTTATAATTTAGGCGACCCTGGTATTAAAGCCTATAGCAATGAAGCTAAAAATTATAGTGTAGTATTAAAATCAATTACACAAGATAAATTAAATTTAGTAGATGAATTACCTAGAGAAAATCAAAATGATGCTGATCTAAAAGGATTAAAAGATTTTATTAAATTTAGAATTGCATTAGTAGATACATCTTTTCCTTTAAATGATGAAGTATTATTATTTAGGGCATTTTTAGAATCACTAAATGATAATTTTAAAGGTGATTGGAATTCTTTCCAGTATAATGGTAGAGCTGAAAACTTCTATTCATACGCTGGTTTTGATAGAGATGTTTCGTTTAGTTTTAAAATCGCTGCTCAAACAGCAGAAGAATTAAAACCATTATATAGAAAATTAAATTTATTAGTCGGCACAACAGCCCCCGAATATGCAAATAGACGAATGAGAGGTAGATTCTGTAGATTAACTATAGGTGATTGGTGTTATGAGTTACCAGGATTTTTTACTAGTGTTGGTTTGCAATGGCAAAAAAATTATGCTTGGGAATTAGATGAAGCCCCAGATCACTTTGACCCTCAATATCCTGTATCACAACACCCTCATATTTTAGATGTAAATTGTAGTTTTAAACCTATACACGACTTTACTCCTGAAAACTTAGTAGATAAACCATTTATTATAAGGGTAAAAGGCCAAAAACCACCTAAACAATTGCAAAAAGTAAATGAAAGCCCTGCAGGTTTTAGGGACGATACTTTTAACCCAACAAGAGAAGCTAATAATTAATTATGAATAGATTTGCAAATATAAAAACCAAAAAAACCAGTGAAGGTAAACAATACTATAGAGAAGCCTTTATACCTAAAGTGTCTGATTTAGAGGGAGATGTTTATTTTATAACTGAAAGGGGAGATAGATTAGATTTATTAGCTTTTGAATTTTATAAAGATGTGTCATTATGGTGGGTACTAGCAGCAGCAAATCCTACTATTACTAGAAGAGATTCTTACTATGTAGAACCCGGTAAACAGTTTAAAGTGCCTGCTAACCCACAAGTAATTATAGAAGATTATAGAGACTTAAACAATAACAGATGAGTATTTTTAAATCCTCCTTTAAAGATTTTGTAAGGGACCAGTTAAATATTAGACAAAAAATTGTATCTAGAGGTAATTCAGATATAGGATCTAAATCTAGAACAGAATCTGTTATAGGAAATACTGGTGTTGAAGGTGATAAAGGTGCCTATTATGCCTACGGGCAAAAACAATGTGTTATAAGGTTGGCTTCAATGGTTGATCTTATGAAAGATATTGATTTAGAATTAGGGGGTAGTACCTTTGAAAGTTATAAAGGATCTACATTTGCCCGAAATTTTGTTTTAGAAGGAGGTGTGTTAAGTGATTATGCTCGTAATGTAAGCACAGGAAAAGATGGTACTAAAGTTAAAGTAAGAAAATTTGAACCTAGAGGTGGCTTTCCTAATGCACGAGGAGCTGTAGGGGGGGCTAAAAAAGTTAACCTTAGCTATGGTGATCCTTCTTTAGCATCAGACCCGGGTAGTGATGGTTACGGAGTAGTTGCTATGCCAGGCATTAAGGACGCTAATATTAGAACTAAATCAGCTTATGGTTCTTTAAGAGAAGCCAAAGTTAATTTTACCTGCCACAATTTACGTCAACTTGAAATATTAGAGTTACTATATATGAGACCAGGTTACCCTGTGTTTATGGAGTGGGGGTGGTCACCTTTTATACAAAATGATGGTAAAATTAATAATGGTGCTTTTCCTTCTATAATAGATAGAAATATATTTTGGTCTGATGATATTACCCAAGAATACCTTCATAGAGAAGTAATTAAATTAAAAAACGAAACAAATGGTAATTACGATGGGTTTGTGGGTTTTGTAACTAATTTTGATTATAGTATAAGAGAGGATGGAGGATTCGATTGTAGTACGGAAATTATTTCTATGGGAGAAGTAATAGATAGTTTAAAAGTCTCACCTGAATATTATGTAAATATAGAAGGTTTAACCCAAACGGATGAATATGATGGGGAACTTGACAGTGAAGAAGATAAAAGTTTATTTTATACTTCTTTAGGAAGAATATTAGTAGATTTACAATTAATTACTGCTGAAGGACAAGTTGAAAAAGCTGAAAATGTAGGAGAGTGGGATTATGATTACTATGCAAAAGAAATCCTAACAGGCGATTGGGGTAATGCCTTTGATTCAGATATCCTTACAGGAAAAACTCAGGGGAAGTTAAAAGGAATATGGGCTGAATTAATAGAATTATTGGGGCCGGAAGCAGTAGCTCAAGGTATTATTCCAAAAGGTACAACACTTACTCAGGGTTCTACTGAAATAATTGTAAATGAATCCGCTTTTATACGTTGGGATTTATTTTGTGAATTAATTAATAAGTTTTGTATTCCAAGAACTGAAAAAGATCAATTACCTCTTTATTTATCTACTTATGATTTTGTTTCTAACCCTGGTGGGGATGTAACTATGGAACCTTTATTATATATGGCTTATAGAAGCAGAAATGAAAACATAAAAGATGTAAGTTGTAATGGTAGAATTTGTATCTTACCTCATCAATTTTTAGATTTTTATGATTCAGCAAAAAATATAGGGTTTTGGGGTAGAGTGGGTTATGGACTAGCTGGAGGTATTTATGCAAATGTGGGGAATGTAGTATATGCTTTAAATAATATTGGCCAAGCAATAGGATTACTTGATCCACTTTCTAAGGAGGAAAATATTGAACTAGCTTATGGTCAAGCTATTCAATTCACAGATCAGGCTATAACAGGAGAATACCGGCAAGAAAGAGATGCTAGGGGTAGAAAAATTGGATCAAGTATTGAAATTAAACCAGAACTTGCAGAAAGATCAATAGGTAATATTTTTTTATCTATAGAACATTTAACTGAAATATATAAGCAAACTTTTAGAAAAAATGATGCTACTTTAGGAAATTATTTAAAAAATCTTTGGGATAGTATTAATGATGTTTGTCCTATGCATAATTTTGGGTTAAGGACTGATTTTGAAAGACCTAATGTAGTACAAGTAATAGACCTAGGGATTACTAATGATGATTTTAGTGATTTACCCTACGATGATCTTGTTAAACTTAATATTATTAGTAATGATAGTATAGTAAGAAACCTTAAAGTCAGTGTACAATTACCCAATGCTTTAAAAGCAACAGTTGCTATTAATGCCCAATCAGGAGCAGGGGCCGACGATATAGACGCAGTAACTTTTGCTGCCTTTAATAAAAATATTAAAAGTCGTTTACATTCTTATAGTGAAAAATTTTCTGAAAGGGAACAACTATATTATAATCAGATACGAAATACTAGACTTCAAAAACACCAACGTTTAGGGCAATTATACAGTATGGTAAGAGACTATAATAAGGAATTCTTTAATGTACTTGAATCAAAAACAGTAGTAAATGATGATTTGCAAAGTGTCTTTGAATCTATAAGAAGCATAATAAAAGAAGTCCAAACTTTAGAAATTTATTTAGAAAAATCTGCCTCTGGATATTTAAAAAACCAATCTATTATCCCTATAGAATTGAATCTAGAGTTAGATGGAATCTCAGGAATTGTTATAGGTAATGTATTCAGAGTAGATGAATCTAGATTACCTAAAGATTACAGAAACGGTAATGTAGCTTTTGTAGCATTAGGGGAAGAACAAAATATTACAGTAGGCCAAGATTGGACTACTAAAGTAAAAGGTCAATTAATATTATACCCCACAGAAACAAAAAGTACAGATAGACCCGAAGTCGTTGATATTACTAAACTTGTATATGAAGAAGCAAGAATAGAAATCGAAAATTTTGCAGTAGCAGAATCTACTTCTACTACTGGTCCCGGAACTGTTCTAGGAACTCAAATTACGCAAATAGAAAGTGCATTGCAACTAGACGAACTTGCTGAGGAAACTGAAATTTTAGAATCATTAGGATATACTTTTGAATTTTTAGACACTTTAATTAACCCCGAAAGTCCAACTTACGATGCTTCATGGTTTGATAATAAGGAATATGTAATACAAAATCGAATTCCTTCTGATCAGTATAATTCCTTTGGAATAGCATTAGCACGTCAAAATCTTGAATAATGGCTTATTTACCAAAAAGTAATTTCAATAAAAAATATACTAATGGGTTAGAATTTGCAATAGTTTCTACAGGGGAATTTTATGTAGGTCCTTATTTAGAATTATCTGATGGTACTTTTTATGCTGGAGACTCTTTAACTACTTTAAAAGAAGAGCTAATTAAATTTGAACCTCCTAGTATAAAAATAGCCCAAAACCCTAATACTAGGATATATGGGGCATTAAATAATGCTTACGTTAAACGTGAAAAAAAATACATTATTCCTGTTGCTACACGAAGCCGCCCTACTGCAGAAGATTATGTAAGAGGATCATATATGAGATATTTTCTTTATAAAGAACCTACTAAAAAATATATTGAAGTAGATTTTAAAACTTATAAAGAAACTTTTAGACAAGATACTATAGATAGAAGCCTCTTTAAACCAGGTAAAATTAAATGGGCTCTTAAAGGAGACACCCAAACCATAAATGGTAACGGTATATTAAAATTACAAAACCTATTCCCCAATCTAATTAGTCTGTTTAATAATTTAACTGAATATACAATAAAATCAGAGACAGAAAACTTAACAGCAAAGGCTAATGAATTAGTTTATTTAGATGGATCCCTATTTCCTGAAGGAGGTAAATACCATTTACACCCCGAAAAAGGTCCTATGGAAGGAGCCTTCCACAAACAAATCCCTCATGAAACTTTAAGATTTGTAGAAGAAAAACCTATCCAAACTGAAACACAACCCCCAGAACAACCAATAACTCCACCCCCAGCGGTTAGCAGACCTACTTCTTATGGTGGTAGAAGTGGATATTAAATAATCTTTTTATATATTATGGGGAATGTATTACCTCATAGAGACACAAGATCAATTAGATAGGTTTTTTAGTGATGAGGGTAGCGAATGCTACCTTCAATTTATTACTAATAATGATAATGTACATCCTAAATTACAATCGCTATGTGCTCTCTATATCTATTCATTTAGTAAGGAAAAGGGATTTATTATTAATTTAGACCATCCTGAGGCATTTGGGCTTGATTTACCAATAAAATATTTAAGATCTTATACAAACATATTTGTAAAAGAAAAAATAAAAAGCTTACTATACATCCCTACACTTCCTTATACGGATATACAAAGCATATATTATTTATTAAAAAA
>CAACVD010000816.1_pt1 | contig 15057 bp, 19 predicted proteins | sample 2381771 | NCBI WGS metagenome assembly CAACVD01 (sample SAMEA5211965, study PRJEB30684) | marine metagenome | biome: Marine; feature: Epipelagic; material: Water | collected 2015-10-15 | depth 15 m | reverse complement strand
TTAAATCTATCTCTGCTATACTTTCATCTAACGTAATCATAATATTATATATTCATTTTTATTTTTAATTCAAATAGTGTTTTGAGTTTTTACCATGAAATCCGAATGATTCTAATCCTTCGATCTCTTTCACTGGACTTTCATGTGAAAAATATTTTGCTATATCAATAGGGGCATATTTTATACCTTTCTCTTCTAGAAAATGTCTATTATGTACACTTATAAATCCATCTTCATTCCAATGATCATAATACGATTTCCAAGGTAGATCTAGTTCTGTAGGCATGTTTAATAATTTTTTACTTCTAAAAGAAAATCCTCCATTACCTACTCTTATTAATTTACCGAAAGGGTCTCTATAAGAGATCTTATCACTTTCATCTGGTATAGGCCATATAGCTCCTATATAGTCATAATCGTAAAATTCATCTTTCCATAATTTTGGATTACAAACATACCCATCATCTTGAACTAATAATACATATTCAGTATCAATATAATCTTTTAAATTATAAACTATAAAACGATTATATGCTTCGTAATTAAGCTCATAATCTAATTTTATTATTTGAACTTCTTTATTTTCAGTTACAGCATTTTTTGGAGTTATTAATTTAACTTCTCCGAAATTGATACCTTTCATAGATTTTCTAATAGCTTTATAAGCTTCAGGTACTCTGACTCCTGCTACTGCAACTAAAGTTACATCTGGTAAATTTATTTTATTCATTTATATTAAACTCTTTTAATTCCTTTATTTGATCATATAAATCTAATTTTATAGGATTAGTATAATTAGATGATAAATTTCTATAACAATTTTTTTCTGTAGAAACTTCTTCTATATCTAAATCTAATTCATATATTTCATTAATATATTTTAGTAATCCATATTTTGAAACTTTATTAGGGGAATGATAATGTAAAACTCCATCCCAAGGTCTATTATCTTCAATTATTTTCTCAACCTGTTTACTTAACTCTAAACAAGTAACACCATTCCATAAATGATTATTATATCCTTTAACCTTTTTACCTTTTTGAGATCTAACCCATTCTAATAAAGATTTTTTATTACTTTTTTCTTCTCCTATAATTGAAGTTCTAATAATTGTAAGGTTATTTGGTTCACCTAATGATTTACTTTTACCGTAAATATCGTTGCATGTATGATGATAATCTTCATCTAACGATATTTCTAAATCTCTATCTCCGTTAAAAACACAATCAGTGGAAAAATGAATAACATTAATAGCATATTTTTCTTTAATTATAGATAAAAAATATGGTACCATACTATTAATTTTAATCATTTCTATTTCATCATATTTTCTCTGTTTTATAATACCTGAAGCATTTAAGATAAAATCCCCACATCTAAAATCCAAACTATCTAGATACTTTTTAAACTTTCTAACTGTCATTTTAGAAAGATCAAAATTATTTCTAGTAGATGCTATGACTTTATGATTTTTAGAAAGATGTTTAGTAAGGTATGTACCTAACATACCATTCGATCCAAGTATTAAAATTTTATTCATTTAAAGAAATTCCTCTGTTCAAGATAATTATATAATTCTTCTCTCGATAAACAATGATCTCTAGAAGAGTACTCACCATGATCAAAACTTACTTTATTATATTCTTTTTTAGGGTGTAATAAGTATAAATTATCTTCTTTAACGTATTCCATTCTTCTTATTTCTTCATTTGAAGCCATAATTTCATGAATCTTTTCACCTGTTCTCGGTGTAGTTATTTCATACTTTAATCCAAATTTTTCTTTATATATTTCAAATAAATCTTTTATTTTAAAAGAGCTAGCAGTTGGTATAACACTTACATTACTATACTTTGTAGATTTTAAAATTAGATCAATTGCTTCATCTATATCTAATAAAAATCTAGTCATTTCTGAACCATATAATTGTAACTTATTTTTATTATTAATAAAATTCCAAATTAAAGGCACAATTGAACCGGTAGAGTTAGTAACGTTACCGTAAATTGCAGTAGTTAATTTACAATTAGATTTACCAGATATAAACCCTTCACCTGCAACATATTTCATAGCACCATAAATAGTAGTTGCTGCTCTACTCTTATCTGTCGAAATAAAGCATGCAGATTTAAAATTATTTTCTTCAGCAGCTATTCTTGAATTAAAAGCTCCATCAATAATAATTTTCGATGCTTCTTCATAATTTTCATCACAAGCTTCTATCTGTTTTAATGATGCAGCAAAAATACCAACTGTATGGTTTCTAGACTTTCTTAATAATAAATCTCTATTACGTATATCTCCTACAATAAAATTAACTTTAGGAAATTCTTTCTTAATATAATAATGTTTAGCTTCATCACGAGAATAGACAGTTATTTCATTATTCTTGTATAATCGTTTAATTAAATTTTTACCAAGGTAACCTGCTCCTCCAGTTATGAAAATTTTCTCGTTTCTCATATCTTATTATAGCTAATATTTTGATTTTATCAAGTATAATTTTTCTTCATTTTTACACTTAATATATGAGTTAGGGTATGGATCCTGTAAACTTCTTATTTTATCATAAAGTTGTTTAGGGGTACTATTTTTTATTTCATCAATAGTTATTTCACTCATTTCAGGTTTTCGTCTTTTACAAAAAGTTGCTTTATCATGATCCTGATGTTTAGGATATAATTTACCGTGAATGAATTCATTAATTATTTTTATACTTTTATCAACTATATCATCAAATATTTGTTCCAAAGTACCGTTTAAATTTAATGGTAATTGTTTATAAATTGGACCATGGTCAATTAATTCATCCATTCTGAATAGAGTAACTGCACTATCCCCCACTCCATCAATAATTTGATTTTGTATAGGAGAGCCTCCTCTATATTCAGGTAACTTAGAAGGATGGATGCATAAGCATTTAAATTTGTTAATAATAGATTCTGGAATTAATTCACTCCAACCTACGAAAAATATTACATCAGGGTTATATGAATCTAATATATCATAATTATTAGATGTAATTAAAATTTTATTTTTAGATTTTATACTTTTAAAAATTTTAAAAGACCAGTCTCTGTATCCATAATATGCTATTTTCATTATAAAGGTAATTTTTGTGGACCATCATATCGAGGCATTTCTAGATCATCTATAAGATCTAATTCAGTTATCGTTTTTTGTTCAATTGTAAAACCAAAATTAAACCCATACTTTTTACATGCTTGTTTTATTTCATTATTATACCCACCATTAGGGTAAGATATAAATTCTGATTTTATGAACTCTGCACATTTTTTAATATCATCTTCAAAATCATCTATTAGTAATAAATTTTCAGACGTGTAACCATGTCCTCCTATTGTAACTAACGTTTCATTTCTCATTTTATCAATATGACTTTCTTTAAGATAAAAATCTTTAGCAAATTCTTCTACCTTAACTCCAACATATTTTTCAAATAATTCATCTGTATAACTGTACTTATCGAGTTTAAAACCATCATAGTTTCTTAAAAAATTTGTAACGAAAATCATTTCTTTCGACCACCAGTTATCTTTCCATTCAGTATGAGAAAAATGAGGCCATATAGTTTCATTATCAGTAAAATTACTTAAAATATCTTTTACTAATTCTTTTTCATTTGATGCTGCTAAAATAAATTGTATTTTATGAGAATGAATCATTGTATTTTTTGTAACTTGCTCTACCGGTATAAAGAACGTCCCGGGTACACTATAATTTTTTAATATTGGTAGAACATTATTATAATGATCAACTAACCCGTCGTCAAATGTTAAAATAGCAAATTTATGATCGTTATCATCGTTAAAATTAATAAATTTATAATCTTCAGGAGATATAATATCATAATTTTCCGCAATAAATTTTACTTGTTTTTCAAACTGTTCTAAGTTTAAAAAAGACTTTAAATTATATCTACCAGGAAATTTTGTATCTTCTGTATCACGTACATCATGATACATAAATGTTCTTAAACTACTCATTTATATTTTTCATTTACTTCCCAATCACAATTAAAAATTAACCAAATACATCTTTCTATCATATGAGCTTCACCGATAACTACATCATAACTTAAAATTCTTCTTATTTCTTCATAGAATTTTTTACTATATTTTAAAATATAAGATTTAGGAATAATATAATTACCACCTGGTGCAAATCTAAACCATTTTGCTTTTTTAGGAGATTTATACATCTCTTCTAAAAACTGTTCAACGTAAGTATAATATTTACCCGGGTGACTACCACTATGTAAATACCAACTTGTGTTTAATTCACAATAACTATTATTAGGTCCATATGCATTATGTGTACCATTTATTCTCCAATCATCATCAGTAAAGTCTTGAAGTTCAGTAAATGTATCATTATTGCAATTTTCTAAAAAGAATTTTTCAGTACAATTACCGTTAGACAATCTTTTACCATTTTCATCTAATCTTGGAGTACCTGAATCTTTAGGCCACGTAATACAAGCTCTACAAAATAAAGTACGTTTAGGTAAATTATCATAATTTTCGACTATAAAATCAAACATATCATAGATATTTTGACCTACATTCTTTTGATGTTTAACCTTATCAGATTGCTCGTATCTATGGTATTTATCGTAAATTAAGTAGTTATCAGTTAACTTATGTACCCATGATTCTTCAATATTTTCTGGTAACCAATTATAATCGCTTACCACTAAAAAAGTATCTTTAATATGCTTCATTATTTCCAATATTCGTATATACCTTCAGAAACTTCATAATCCATAAGTTTAGTCTCTCTTGTAGGTTGAGCTATAGCCCAAGTAAACGTATTGTCAATAAGTGTGTATAAATCTGTTTCATCTTCAAAGTCTAGAAGTTCTTTTGCTTTTTTATGATCTGAATAAGCATGTTTTACTTCATGCCTTGGTTCTTTATGTTCAATAATAACATCTTTACCTAATTTTTCTTTAGCTATATCTTTAACTATATTAGCAACTTCATTTATAGTAAAGTACTTATCTGCACCAATATTAAAAATTTCACCATTATGTTGTGATATCAATTTTTCAAATGGCTCCATATAATATTGTATATCTGAAAAAGCTCTTGTTTGTTCACCATCACCGTAAACAAAAATAGGTTCATCATTTAATGCTTTTTTAATGAATATACCGATTACATTTCTATACTTATCCCATATGTTTTGATATATACCTAAAACATTATGCGGTCGTACTATATTGTACAATAAACCAAATTGTTCACCTGCTTGCATTATATCCATTTCAACTGCATATTTAGCAATACCATATGGATCTATTGGAGATTGTAAAAGGTCTTCTGTAAAAGGAGGAGGTTGATTACCATACACTGCCATTGATGATGTAAAAATTAATTTACTTTTATTTTTTATACATTCATTAATAATATTAACTGAAGCTAATACATTATTAGTATAATTAAAGTTTCTAATAAAAGGAGATAAACCTTCAGCAGCATATGCAGCAAAATGATATACCACTTCAGGACTATGTACATCAAAAATATCTTTGATTGCTTGAACATCTTTCTCTAAATTAAGATTACAAAACTTAAAGTTTTCATGTTTAGGTAAAAAGTCTTCATAACCACCAAAAAAGTTATCTATACCAATAACTTTATGACCTTTTGAAAGCAAATGTCTAGATAAATGGCTACCTAATAAACCTGCAGCTCCTGTAATAACAATATTCATAAATTTATTTAACCTTCAAATTTTGATTTACAATATTGAATCTCTCTTTGAATTAACCCAGGTTCAGCTCCTTGATTATTGCTTATTTGACCTGCATGTTGTTGTATAACTATACCATAATGCTCAATCGTACCAGGATAACCGAACTTATCTGCCATACGTTTATACCAATCACAATCCATTAACATAACTAAACTTTCATCAAAAAAAGTATGTTCATGAAACTGTTGTTTATTTCTAAAAGATACTATACTTGGACTGCTCATAGTATTTTCACCGAGATAAATTCTTTCAGTATATTGAGGTATCGCAGTTCTTGATGCAGTTTTACCATCTTTAGTTTCATAAAAACAACATGCTGCCCATTCATGGTCATTATTTTGATAAAAATCGTAAATATTTTTTAAAGTATTTTTAGTACGTAAAAAATCATCTTGAAATAAAATTTGTATAATACTTTTAGTACAAAGAGATATAGCTCTATTAATATTAGGAGTCATACCTTTAGCAAAATTTCTTCCAGGTAAAGGAAAATCAGTACTCTTAAAATATTTTACAAATGAATATTTTTCAGATAGTTTTTTTATATTATCATTTTCACTATCATCACTAATAATGACTTCATAATCTATAAAATCTTGCTTTTTAATTTGCTCAAGAGAAAACTTTACAAACTCAGCTCCTTCACCATTACTATCATAAGTAGGTATTGCAATTGATATTCCTTTATCCATAAATTTCATCTAATCCGCTATATATATTATATCTTGGTGTATAGCGTAAATCAAATAATTTCTGACTATTTAAGTACATATCTTTTACTTGAACGTTTTTATGAAAATCAGGAGGATCAATATTTGTTATTTCAGATTTTGAATCAAACTTTTTAATCATATGATTAATAGCATCTCTAAAAACTACAGGCTCATTATTACTAATATTATAAATTTCATTTTCAGCTCCTTTATCAATAACTGTTTTTATAGCTTTACATGCATCATCTATGTGAATAAAATCTCTCATAAAATGCCCGTCATGGTATAATTCTATCGGTCTATCATTTTTTAATTCTTCAATTAAGTATTGCAATGCATTTTTCTTTTTAGAATATGAAGCTTCTTTACCATATACATTACACATTCTCAATATTCTATATTTTATATTAAAAGTAGTACAATATGAAATAAGTAAATCTTCAGCAGCTCTTTTTGTAATAGAATAAAAACCTTTTGGATTACATCTTGAATTTTCATCTAAAGGTTCAATACCGTTATTCAATAACACATTACCGTAAACAAACCATGAACTTATAAAGTTAAAAGTTAAATTTTCTTTTTTACACTTTTCTAATGTTTGTATTAATAATGTTAAATTTGTATTGATATCGATATACGGGTCTGAATGAACATTATAATTATCAGTAGTACTAATAAAATATAATACATCATCAGATTCCGGATCTTTTTGATCTCTAGGAATCTTTACAACTTTATCTTCATAAAGTCTACAAAAATTTGAACCTATAAACCCTGATGAACCGTATACAGATATCATTTGAAATCACCTACAACTTTCTCAATATATTTTATATGCTGATCATTATAAGTAGGTGAACAACCTACAAAAAATACTCTACTTAACACTTCATTAGATAAAGGATATTTTTTATAATCATCTAAATGCTTATAACCTGGATGCAATAATATATTTCCTGCAAAATATGTTCTTGTTTGTATATTATTATCTTCTAGATATTTTACTAAACGTTGTTTAAGTTCAGCGTTATCACAAATAATTGGTACACCAAACCAAGAAGGGTTAGCTTTATCACAAGTTTTAGCTTCTTTTATACCAGGTATTTTATTAAAAAATTCTTGTATAACTTTCTTATATTCACGTCTTAATGAATGAACTTTATCAATCTTTTTTAACTGCTCTAGACCAATATTACCTTGTAAATCTAAAGGTTTAAGATTATAACCGATATTAGTGAAGACATATTTATGATCTATCTCAACCTCAACATTATCTAACCACTTATCAAATCTCTTACCACAAGTACCGCAAGGTAATAAATTAGCAGTACCAATACAATAACAATCTCTACCCCACCAAGCCATACTTCGAGCTATATCGATAAGTTCTTTATAATTAGAAGATACCATACCACCTTCCCCGGTAGTTATATGATGAGCTGGATAGAAAGAACAGCTTGTAACATCACTATATAAATTTAATTCTTTATCATCCCACTTAGTACCTAAACTATCGCATCCATCCATTATAATACGTAATTGATATTTTTCTGCAATAGATACAATTTTATCCATATCAGGAGGATTACCTAAGACAGGAGATACAAATATTGCTTTAGTTTTATCTGTAATACTTTTCTCTAATAAATCTAAGTTAAAGTTTAATGAATCGAATTCAATATCAATAAAGACAGGTTTAAGATTATGCTGTACTATAGGAGCGATCGTAGTAGGGAAACCTACAGGAGATACTATAATTTCATCTCCATCTTCCCATTTAAAAAACTTTTTAGCTGCTCCTACCATAACAAGATTAGCAGAACTACCGGAATTAACCATTACTGAATATTTCGTATCAATATGCTTAGAAAACTTTTTCTCAAACCTTGCTACACACTCACCAGTTGCTAACCATTTACCAGCTACTAAAGATTCAATAGCTGCAGATAATTCATCTTTATCAAATAAAGGTCCTGAATAATAAATTTTTTCATTATTATCTTTTAAGTTATGAGCAAATTTAGGTAAAGTACCAACTTCACCTTCAAGTTCATCTAAAAAATCTGATACTCTACGCTTTACTTTATCTTTTATACTTTCCATTTTTTTATATATTCTTGTAATTCTACATCAGAACAATGTCCAACAAACTCACTATGGTTATAATTATTTTGATACATACTATGTTTTTCTCTTACAGTATTTTCATGAGGGAAATGCCATGCAATAGCTTCAGTATCCTTAACTCTATCCCACTCATAACCTAATCTCTTAACACGATTAATAATTTCATCATCTTCAAACCCCCATGCTACAAAATTAGGATTATATCCTTTACATTTGATAAATTTATCCTTATTATACATAACCATTCCTCCCTTACTACCAGGATGAGCAACTAAAAAATTAACAGTTTCATGATACGGTTTAGGTTCTAATTCTCCTATTTTATCATTTAGTAAATTCATTTCGTAATCAACGGTGAATTTGTCCATTAACTGCTGTTTCAAATGCACAAACATACCATTGTAAGGATGTAATATACCTAGTTTATCATTCTTCTCGAACATTTCCTTACCTTTAACTAAATATTCAGGACTAATAAACACATCAGTATCACCTGCAATAAGATAGTTAGCTTTTAAAGCTCTCATACCTTTATTAAACGCTAAAGTTCTATGATATAATCCTTCATTTTTCATGAACAATACTTTACAACCATAATCAGTATGCAACTCTTTTAAACAAGGATCAGGTTCTTTATCATCGTTTACTATAACTACCTCTAAATTTATAGAATGTTTCTTATAGTAAGATAATACGCATTTAAGATTACGTAATCTATCTTCAATATCTTTTCTAAAATGAATTATTATACCTATATCATTTAAATCTATCATACTTCAATCCTTTCAAAATCATCTCTATATAAACCTTCAGTATTAGTATTATCATTAAACCAACGAGAAGGAGCTAATATCTTTTTCTTATTATTAAACATCGATGCAAACCATGATAAAGTACTATTTGAGATAATCAAGTTTTTACACCTTGTTAAGAATAAGAAATCTCCTATTTCATTTTTACCATTAAAAACTTTTACTCCATCAGGTAATAAGCTACTTGCATAATTACGATCGTCAGTAACTACATAAAAATTTGAATCCATAAATTTACTAATACATTTATTATAGTACTGTTCCTTAATAACATTATGTTTAGGATAAATTTTATAATCTCCTCCTCTTACATGTATACCAACTGTATTATCATCTATAAAATTATCTATTATTTCACTCTTTTTTTGTAATGAATCAAAACTAATAATTTTTAAATCTTCTTTGTTAAAATATTCTTTAGATTGAAAATATCCTTCTAAAAGTACATTACCTTCTATAAAAGGGATTTCATCATATTCATACCTTTTTTCGTTATAAAGTTTAAAAGTACTATCTATTTTTCCTTCTGGAATTTTTTCAAATAAATTTGATTTATATTCATTAGGATGATTACCCTGGCTTGCATGAAACTGATTAGAATAATCTATAAAAAACTCTTTATTATGTTTATTTGCATAATTAACACCAGCAAGTATTTGAAAAAGTTGATTACCTAATCCACCTTTTAAATTAACAGTTATTTTTTCTTTTTGCATTCCTTTAAAAATTTAACTATATCATCGATAGAGGTATCAGGTACACATCCTTCCCATGCTGGTAGATAACCATGCTTTTCTTTAAAAATATTTGCACTATCAAAAATTTTCTTTTGCCATTCATTACCTCTTCTGATAGCTGAATTTTCTTCACTACAAGCTTGTTCTTCAATATAATCTAAACTATTAGCCAAATCAGACCACCACCAATATGGTGTACTATAACCTGCTTTTGCTAGTCTATAAGAATGCTCTACATGTTCAAAATTATTTTTATCAAATTTTTCATCAAACAAACCTTCTTTTTCTAAACATTCTCTAGTATAAAAACAAACTGCTCCTACGCAATGCTGATTTAAAGCAATTTTGATATCTTTATAATCTATAATTTTTCTCGGTTGAGGGGTACCTCTACTAACGTTACCTTTATTAGCAGGTCCATGATAAGCAAACATCATATGATGTATACCTGTTATTTTATGAGCATCAATATATGCTTGAAAAGCATTATCTTTAAAGTACATATCATCCTCAACGATAAAAATATAATCGCAATCCTTTTTAAGTAATTCTTTAAACAATAAATTTTTACTTTTACAAACACCTATATTTTTATCATTATTCATTATGTTAATATTACTTGCTTGTATAGGAATATCTCCATCATTCACAACGACTAACTCATCATACCATTCTTCTTTTATACTTTTTAAACACTTTTTTAAAAAATCAGTTCTATTACATGTTACTATTCCTATTCCTATCTTTGACATATATAATATTTTATGATAAATAATTAATATGTCCAGTAATATCAGCATAAAACAACTACCTTTAATAACTGAAATAAATGGTGAAGATTTAATTTTAGTTCAAACTGAAAATGAAACGAATACATTACAATTTAGTGACTTTGTTGTAGGTTTAGATAATACAACATTTGGTACCACAATAACAAATAATTCAACAAACATTAATTCTTTATCATCAGGTGTAACAACGCTTTCATCACTCACTGAAAGTATATCTGGTATATGGAGCCCTAATGCAACAGCAACAGCAGTCAGTAATGCTAATGCATTAACAGCAGCATCTCATCACATACCAGTTAAAATTGGTTCAACAACTTATGTTCTTTTTGCATCATCGTATTAATTAAATAAATAACTTTATATGTCTGATATAAGAATAACTCAATTGCCTGTCATTACTGAAATAAATGATAGCGATCTAATTTTAGTACAAACTGATAATGATACTAATACTATTAAATTTAGTGATTTAGTAGGAAGTGTAAATAATACTGATACATTATCAATTAAAAATTTAAATTCATCAGGTAAAGTTGGTATCGGGACTTCAACTCCCGATTCTCTATTACATGTTTCATCTGAAACAACTGGAGATGCAAAAATAATTATAGAAGCTGATACAGATAATAATAATGAAGATGATAATCCATTTATTATTTTTCGTAAGGATGGAGGTTTAGAAGAAACAGCTATTTGGAGCGGGTCCATCGATAATAGTGGAACTGAAAATGATAACTCTCTTAATCTTGCAAATGCTACAAGAGGAGGGTTAACTGCTCCAAGGGGTGGGATTAAATTTTTAACTACTGATAGTGCAACTGTAAATCCTGAAAGATACCCAGATGCAGTTGAAAGAATGACTATTACACCTGCGGGTAAAGTGGGTATAGGTAATAAAACACCTACAGAAGCATTAACTATTACCGGTAATTTAACTGCTAGTGGTAATATTAGTAGTGATAGTATATCAGTAAGCGGTAATATTAGTAGTGATAATTTAAACAAAATAACCTCACATCAAAATGATACTTTAAGTTCTTTTGAATTTTTTGAGGCTTATGCAGATACTGATTCACAAATTACGGCAGGGAATGCTGTAAATGTATATAAAGCATCAGTAGATACATGTGGTGGATTTACAGAAGCTCAAGCAAAATATACTTTCTGCAGTACAGGTTATTATGCGGTTAATTTAAACGGTATAACTGATACAGGGTCAAGTGATGTTGTTAGTATAAATGCAGTGTGTAATAATGGTTCAGATGTCTGTATAGGTAGAGCTTATGCTGCATCATGCGCTGCATCTGATTTCGCTAGTTTTAATCTTTCATTAATGAGATTATTCAACAAGGGAGAAACTCTTCAATTAGAAGCGAAAGCAACTACAGATATATTTGGTGCTACTGCTATAGAAGATTCAGTAGGTAAATGGACTATTGCTTTAATTCAAAGACTTAACGGTTAATTATTTCTTATTTTCTTTTTGAAACTCTTTAATAGCTTCAAGCTGCTTTTTAACCTCTTCCTCTTCTTCTTTAGCAAGATTTTGCTCTTTAAGAATCTGCTCCATCATATCAAGATTTTCAGGATTGAAGATATCAGAAGTACCTCCTTCACCACCCATTAAGTCTCCGTCAGCATCAAGATATAATCTAATCATTTGCATTCTTTCTGGTCTGGTCCCGAAAATTTCAATTAATGCTGGTGAATCATCTCTAGGAAAGAAAGGATTATCTTGAGGATGTTGCTGATATTGAAGTTGAAGCATTTTAAATAACGTGTCAATCTCTTTAATATACTCTTCATCAACTTCTCTCATACCATCGTCCTCAATTGTAGGGTTAAATTTTGTACGAGGTATAAAGAAAATTATATCAAGTTTAGTTAAAGCTTCTCTTACAATAGGAATACATTCACTAATAAAATCCTCATCTATATCTGATATACCTTTATCGCAAGCCCATAATGAATATACTAAATTATCTAACGGGCATCTATCAAAAATAACTTTATCATCTGAATCAAATTGATCTAAAGTATTTACCATATAATCTAAAATAGCTTTCTGTGTTTCTTTATTAGTTTCTTTACTATGTTTTAATTCTTTATTAACGATAATATCGCGATAAGTTTCTTTTTCAAAACCATACATACTCCACTCTTGTAAAAAGTCTTGGATTAAAGTACTTTTACCTAAATTTGCTGATCCACATACTGCTATTCTCATATTAATATTTTAATATATAAGATTGATATATCAAGTTTATAATATATAATTAATGTAATGATTAAGTTTGATAAAAAATCTCATAAGTATGTTTGTGAAAAAACCGGTAAAGAATTAATTTCAACTACTACTCTTATTGGTAAATATAAAAAGCCATTTGATAAAAAAGAGCATGCAACTCGAGTTGCTAATCGAGAAGGATTAGAAGTAGATTTTGTCCTTGAAATGTGGGAGAAAGAAAAAAATAGAGCTTGTGACTATGGTACTAATATTCATGAAGTAATGGAAGATTATCTTACTTTAGGTAAAAAAGAAGATCAATATGAATCTTTATATACATCTTATGATAAATGGAAGCATATTTTTAAAGGTTATCCTACATTAATGTGTGAAGAAAAATTATATGATTTAGATAACTTTATAGCAGGGACAGCAGACTTAATTTATGAAAATAAAAACTATTTTATTATCGGAGATTTTAAAACTAATAAAGCTTTTAATTTTTATTCTCCTTATAATGAATTTTTATTACAACCAGTCCATCATTTAAGTGCGTGTGAATTTAATACTTACGCATTACAGTTATCATTTTACGCATATATGTATGAGAAACTTTCAGGTAAGAAATGCGCAGGTTGTGTTATAATGTATAAAGATAAAACAGATAAATTTTACCCTATACGAGTTAACTATCTGAAGGCTGAAGTGCTTGTTCTAATAAAGCACTACAATGGTCCCAATTCACCACTTTTAAAAAATTCTTAATATATTTTTCTCTATCAGGACCATACTTTTTATAATAAGCATGCTCCCATACATCGATACCAAGAATACAATCACCCATGTCATACATTAATGGATTATCTTGATTATCAGTTTGTATAATTTTAAGTTTATTATTTTTTAAAACTAACCATACCCAACCTGACCCGAAATGAGTTTTAGAATTTTCTATAAATTTTTCATAGAAATTTTCAACCGTTTTAAAATCTTTTTCAATATGTTCTTTAATTTTACCTCTTATTGAATGCTTATCAGGAGTCATCATTGACCACCAAATTTGATGATTAAAAGCTCCACCTGCATTATTTTTAACTGCATCTTTTCTTTTACCTGCAACTTTTATTAATTTATCTAATGGTGTTTTAGTTGATGTAACTGCATCATTTAATTTTTTAATATAACCTTTATAATGTTTATTAAAATGAAGTTTCATAGTTTCTTCATCTATATGCGGTTCTAATGCATCAAATTTATAAGGTAATTTTACTGGTTTATAACCTCCTACTTGCTCTAAAATTAAGTTTGATAATTCGCTATAGTTCATTTTATTATATTTAGATCTTTTTTAGCTTTATTGTTAAGTTTTATTTTATTAATATCTTTTACGTTAATAAATTTAAAACCAATATGTTCATCGCTTAATTTTACTATATTAGTCTTTAACTTACAACTATAAATTATTCTATTAGGAGCTCTTTTTAAAATTTTTAAATTTGATATTTTTATACCAGTTTCTTCAAAAAATTCTCTTTTTGCTCCATCTAAATAAGATTCACCTTTTTCTACATGACCACCAGGTATTTCAAAAGTATTATCTTTATTCTTTAATAATAATATTTTACCTCTATAGAAAGCTATTGTTTTAGCAGATAGATTAGAATCCTTTTTAGGTCGTTTATTAATAAACTCTTTAAATAAAGATATTCTCATATAAATATTTATTTAACAAAAAATAAAATAAAATGATATGTTTGGACTTATTACAATGCTACTCACAACTCTCGGCGCAACGGGTATGGGTTCTATGCTTAAAATTGTTGGCGGTGTTTTCTCAGGTATATCTGATGCTAAAGAGATGTCTGCAA